>ERZ791819.70-NODE-70-length-97781-cov-8.924994_pt1 | contig 97781 bp, 85 predicted proteins | sample MGYA00510301_ERZ791819 | MGnify/ENA primary metagenome ERZ791819 (study PRJEB30046, sample SAMN00791999) | human gut metagenome | study: EMG produced TPA metagenomics assembly of the A metagenome-wide association study of gut microbiota in type 2...
GATTCAGACACAAAACACTAAAAATTTACGCACCCCCAAGGTTGTAAAATGAGTTTCCCGGCTAAGGGTGGTTCACAACCTTGCGGCTGGCAAATCGCATCAAGCCGGGATTTGTTTTGTGACTTTGGGAGAAAATTAGGCAATCTTAGTCTGCCTGTTCGTAACACAGTGTTGTGCTGCCACGGACGGCAGCACAAGTCTTAATGCCCCCGGACGGGGCGTTTAAGACGCACACGTCACTCCGCGAAACATTAAATCAGGCTGACTTAGACTTGCCTTATTTTCGTACAACGGAACAAAACAGTCCCGGCTTGATGCAATTTGCCAATCGTAACCCCCCAGAACCACCCTACACAGGGAAACTCATGTCACCCACAAACCATCATTTAGTGGCAGCAAAAAAGGATAAGCAAACGCTTATCCTCATTTCTGTTTCTTATTCTATGCGATTTTCCACGGATTATACAACTTTTGCGAAGCAGCTACTCCTGCTCACGTATCATTTCCTTGACTGCCACGACCTGATTTTTGACATGTTTGTGCATCGCTTCTGTCACACGCACTTTATCCTTTGTCATAAGTCCTTCCACGATCTCATTATGCTCCCGCATCAATGTCGGATAATTTCTTTCATCCTTTAAATACTCGACGCGATAGCGGTACATCTGCTCTCTTAAATTATTGAGCATATTAACAAGTTTTGGATTGCCGGTCGCCTGATAAATAATATCATGAAACTTTACATCTGCTGCCGCGATCTTTTTTAAATCTTTTGATTTGGTAGATTCCTCAAACTCATGCATTGTTTCTGTCAGGGTATCTAACTGTTCTTTCGTCATCTGTTCACATGCGATCGATGCAGCAAGTTCATCTAAGGCGTCACGGATCTGAAGCACATCCTCCATATCCTTTTCCGTCATTTTGGCTACTTCCGCACCTTTTCTCGGAATTGTGACCGCAAGTCCTTCCTGCTCTAACATACGGATTGCCTCACGGATTGGTGTACGGCTGACGCCTAACTTTGCAGCAAGCTGCAATTCCATCAGACGCTCTCCGGGTTTTAACTCTCCTTTTAAGATTGCCTCGCGCAGTGTATTAAACACCACATCCCGAAGAGGCAGATACGCATCCATATTCAGCGTCAAATCGTCTGTCATAAACCTGTCTTCCTCCATTTCTTCGCTTATCTCATGTTGTTGTAAATACTGGTCAGGTAAACCTGTTTTGCCAGTCCGGATGCCTGCATCGCCTCATATGCTGCAACCGCTTTCTCTTTATCATCAAACAATCCGAATACGGTCGGACCGCTCCCGCTCATCATTGCCCCTGCAGCCCCATGCACCATCATATGTTCTTTGATTTCTGCAATTACCGGATAATTCGGGATTGTTACTGTTTCTAAAACATTTCCCATATCTGCGGTAACAGCTGCAAGATTTTTCTGTCTGATATCCTCAACCAGCCGGTCAATATCCGGATGAACAGTGTTTTCATCCAGTCTGAGATTCTCATATACAAACTTCGTCGATACAGAAATCTGTGGTTTTGCGATCAGCACCGGACATTTTACCATCGGTGGCAGTGCTGTAAGTTTCTCACCGATTCCCTCTGCAAGCGCGGTTCCACGCATAATACAGTAAGGAACATCCGCTCCGATCTTAACTCCGCGCTGCATCAGCTCCTCCTTAGACAGTCCAAGTTCAAACATCCGGTTCATACCATAAAGCACTGCTGCAGCATCTGTACTTCCTCCTGCCATCCCGGCTGCAACCGGAATATGCTTGTGCAGTTTTACATTGATGCCGTCCTTGATCTGAAATTCATCGATCAGAAGTTTTGCTGCCGTATAAACCAGATTATTTTCATTGGTCGGCAAAAAAGACAGGTTCGTTGTCATTGTGATCCCGCCTGCGGTCTTTTTCATTTCAAGACGATCAAACAGATGTATCGTCTGCATAACCATTTTCACTTCATGATATCCATCTTCACGTCTGCGTACAACATCAAGTCCAAGGTTAATTTTTGCAAGTGCTTTTACTGATATTTCCTTCATAATCCCCATACCATCATTATGTATTTTCGTTGTTTTTTGTATACAACATAAATCTTAACATTTTAAGACCAAAAGGTCAATTCCATCTAAATTATTTTTCCCGAAAAGCCGATATACCTTACAGAAAAAAATGCATGAACAAATCAGTCATTCATTTACTGGAATGGAGGAATTATTTATGGATATGAATGCAATTAACAGCGTAACTTCAACATTTAACAGCTATCAGACAAGTCAGGCTTCCAAGAAAGTTTCTGAGACAGCAGACAAAACAACTACCACGGATAAGACGGAAACCGGTGTTGTATATGAGAAATCTTCTCAAACTGACAAAAACACCGTTACCAAGAAAACAGACTATAAAATGGTAGAAAAATTAAAAGCAGATGCTAAACAGCGTACTTCCCAGTTACGCAGCCTGGTCGAAAAGATGATGACCAAACAGGGCACAGCCATTGCAAATGCTGATTCCATGTGGAGCTTCTTAGCAGAAGGCAACTTTACCGTTGACGAAGAGACCCAGAAACAGGCACAGGCAGATATCGCAGAAGATGGATACTGGGGTGTAGAACAGACTTCTGACCGTATCCTTGATTTTGCAAAAGCACTTTCCGGCAATGATCCTGAAAAAGCGGATCTTCTGATCGACGCATTCAAAAAAGGCTTTGATGATGCAACCAAATCCTGGGGAAAAGATCTCCCGGATATCTCTAAACGCACCTATGATGCAGTTTTAGAGAAATTTGACAAATGGAAAAATGGTTCTACCACAGAAACTGCCGGAACTGAGACAGAAAACTAATTTCTACAAAACAGACATCACATCTGATGTATCTCATAAAAAACTGCAGGGATCATATTTTCATGATTCCTGCAGTTTTTTTATTATAACATTCTGCATATTGCTGCTTTTATGTTTTATGTTTTCTATTTCTCTGCTTTTTTATTTCTCTTCTAAGATTTTTTCAATACTTGCTAATTTCACGCAGACAACAAAAATCTCTGCTGCTGTTGTCAGATCCTCTAAACTTGGATAAGACGGTGCGATACGGATCACGGAATCTTTCGGATCTTTTCCATATGGGAACGGCGCACCTGCCGGAGTCATTACAACACCTGCTTTTTTCGCTTTTGCAACAACATTCTTTGCACAGCCGTCTAAAGTCTCATATGTGATGAAATAACCTCCCTTTGGTTTATACCAGGTACCTACGCCTAAACCGCCAAGTTCTTTATCAAACATGTCTGTGATCATTTCAAACTTCGGACGTAAGGATGCTGCGTGTTTACGCATATGCTCTGTGATACCATGAATGTTCTTAAAGAAACGTACATGACGGAGCTGGTTTACCTTGTCATGACCGATGGTCTGAACCTTCAACTGTTTCTTGATATCCTCTAAGTTATTTGCGGAAGTTGCGATCGCAGCAACACCGGAACCAGGGAATGTGATCTTGCTGGTGGAACAGAATTTGTATACCATATCCGGGTTTCCTGCACGCTTACATTCTGCAAGGATCTCGATCAGATGATCCTGGTCGATATCATATAAATGATGTACGCAGTAAGCATTGTCCCAGTAGATACGGAAATCTTTTGCAGCCGGTTTCAATCTTGCAAAACGGCGTACTGTCTCATCGGAATATGTGATACCCTGCGGATTAGAATATTTTGGAACACACCAGATACCTTTGATCGACTCATCTTTGCTGACTAAATCCTCTACCATATCCATATCCGGACCTGTTGGCAGCATCGGCACATTGATCATCTCAATGCCGAAATATTCTGTGATGGCAAAATGTCTGTCATATCCCGGAACCGGACATAAGAATTTTACTTTATCTAACTTGCACCATGGAGTATTTCCCATAACACCGTGTGTCATGGAACGTGCAATCGTATCATACATGATATTTAAACTGGAGTTACCATAGATAATGATATTGTCCGGATTACACTCGATCATATCGCCGATGAGCACTTTCGCCTCATGGATACCGTCAAGCACACCATAGTTACGGCAGTCTGTTCCATCTTCGCAGGTTAAGTCCACATAAGATGCTAAAACATCCATCATTCCCATAGACAGATCAAGCTGCTCCTGGGATGGCTTTCCTCTGGACATATCAAGTTTTAATCCGCGCTGCTGGAATTTCTTGTACTCTGCCTCGAGTGATTTTTTTTCGGCTAACAGTTCTTCCTTTGTCATTTCCTGGTAAGCTTGCATTGTTTGCTTCCTCCTCTTGGTTTTCTATACATTATTTATCATTCATGGAATATTCCCCTTTTATCTTATGGAAATATTCCCTGATCTGCTGTTCATAACCGTTCTCTGACGGTCTGTAGAACTTCCGGTCAGTCAGTCCGTCCGGCAGATACTGCTGTTCTACATAATGATTCGGATAATCATGCGCATATTTATATCCTATGCCGTGACCGAGTTTGGATGATGATTTGTAATGGGCATCCTGCAAGTGGGACGGAACCGGTGCTGTCATAGTGTTTTTCACTGTTTCCATCGCTTCACTGATCGCATTGACTGCGGAATTGCTCTTTGGCGCGCTCGCCACATAAGTGACTGCCTGGGCTAATATGATCTGCGCTTCCGGCATCCCGATACGCTCTACTGCCTGTGCTGCCGACGTTGCAACAACAAGTGCCATCGGATCTGCATTGCTCACATCCTCCGATGCACAGATCATGATCCTTCTTGCGATAAATTTGATATCCTCCCCCGCATACAGCATTCTTGCTAAATAATAGACTGCCGCGTCCGGATCAGAGCCGCGCATGCTTTTGATAAACGCGGATACCGTATCGTAATGGTTATCACCGGACTTATCGTACTTTACCACACGTTTCTGTATACATTCGGAAGCAACGGAAAGCGTGATATGTATGAACCCGTCCTCACTGCGTTCCGTTGTCAGTATTCCAAGTTCTACCGCAGTCAATGCTGCACGTGCATCGCCATTTGAAATATCTGCAAGAAAATCCAATGCGTCCTCATCAATGACGGCATGGTATGCGCCCATACCCTTTTTCTCATCGTTTACTGCCCGTAAAATAAGAGTCTTAATATCCTCTTTTTCCAGACTTTTCAGTTCAAAAATGATCGAACGTGAAAGAAGAGCACCGTTTACTTCAAAATAAGGATTCTCGGTCGTTGCACCGATCAGAATGATGGTTCCGTCCTCCACAAACGGCAGAAGATAATCCTGCTGTCCCTTATTAAAACGGTGGATCTCATCAATAAACAGGATCGTCTTTTTTCCAAACATCCCCATGTTATTCTTCGCCTTGGAAATAACATCTTCCATGTCTTTTTTGCCTGCGGAAGTTGCATTCATCTGCAGAAATTCAGCACTTGTAGAGTTCGCAATGACCTTTGCAAGTGTTGTCTTGCCCGTTCCCGGAGGTCCGTAGAGGATAATGGAACTTAGCTTATCCGCCTTGATCGCGCGGTACAGTAACTTGTCCTTCCCGATAATATGCTGCTGTCCTACCATCTCATCTAAAGTTGCCGGACGCAGACGCGATGCAAGCGGCGATTCCGTTTCTTTTTTCTGTTCTCTCATATATTCGAATAAATCCATGTTTCAACCTGTCTTTCTGACACATACATTTGCTCTTTTTGCATTTTTCTTTCTGCAATCCTGCATTTTTACGTCTAAATATTTATTTTTTTGCATTACTTCCTGCAAATATGACAGATCAATTTTTCAAAAATTCATTCATCTATTACCATACAGGAAAATATACGCTTTTGCAAGACGTAAAATTATTTTCTCCGTTCTGTATGATTTTCTCTGAAAATCTGTCACTTTACTGTGCAAAAGCATATACGTACTTCTGAAATGCCTCTCCACGTTCCTCAAAGTTTTTAAAATAACCATAAGATGCTGCTGCCGGTGAGAGAATACAGGCACCTCCCGGCTCTGTCATCTGCACTGCTGCCTCAACTGCCTGCTCTAAATCTTCCACATAAACACAGTTCTCACAGTCACCAACTTCCCCGAAAATACGTTTACCGGATGCATATGCACAGATAAACTGAAATTCCCTGTGTTCCCTGATAAATGTGATCAGAAGATCATAATTGATCCCACGGTCCATGCCTCCGATCAAAATAGTCTTTGCATCCGGAATACTCATTGCTGCATTTATGGCAGCCTCCGGAATTGTTGAGATGGAATCGTCAAAGTATCTGACTCCTCTGTAGGTGCCAATATACTGCAGCCGGTGCGGCAATCCCTCAAACTCTGCCATGCTCTTTAACACCGCCTCTTTTTCACATCCAAGCAATTCCGCCACATGTTCTACAAACTGCGCATCATACTGGTTATGCTCCCCGGCAAGTCTCAGTTTATAATGCACATCTTTCGGCTGATGAAGCACTGTCTTTTCCGCTTTTGTCTCAATCTTCGGTACATTTTCCCCGACAAAGAAAAAGTCTCCACTTTTCTGATACGCTGCAATATGGCTTTTTGCCTCAAAATATTTTTCTACCGTCCCATAATAGTCAAGGTGTTCCTCATAGAGATTTAAAAAAATTGCAATGTGCGGTGACACATTCGTATGCGCAAGCTGGTGGCAGGACATCTCATAGACAATGATCGTATCTTCTGTCACTTCCTCGAAATAATCAAGACAAGGCTGTCCGATATTCCCGAGAAGCAGCACCGGTCTGCCGCTGCATGCTTTTAAAACGGTATAAAGCATGGCAGATGTCGTGCTTTTTCCTTTTGTGCCTGTGATTCCGATCACCTGGTCACGAAACTGCTGCAAAAACAATTCTGTTTCTGAAGTATATTTCGGATTTTCTTCCTTCATCACAATGCCAGGACTCTTTATGATAAAATCATAAGCATCCTCATTGATCTCTTCTCTTTTTCCTTCAAATATATCCACAGATGCCGGTTTTGCACATCTTTCCAAGAAGTGCTCTGTCGCTTTTCCTTCTCTGCCGTATCCCCAGATCAAAATCCGTTTTCCATCCAACTCGCTGATGATGTCCATTTTTATCTCCATTTCTCCATGCACGCATATTCTATTTGGGTGCATCCTGCAATTTCTTTTTTACTTTAAAATTCATTTCCGTCTTTTATGCCCTATGCTGGCTCATAAATTCTTTTAAGACTTCTAAAAAATGCTCCGGCACCTGATTTTCAGATACCCATTCAGAAAGCATCCCGTCTAACTCTCCCGGTGCAGCCTCGATCGTCTCTTTATAACGCTCTGTTAAAAGGCTTTTTCCACCGCGGTTTACAAATGTTTTTAATGCAACCAGGACTTCACGTCTTGTTCCCACACATTCAAATGGTTTATTCTCCTCAATTCCTGTCAGTTCCCTGAAATCAAGATCCAGTGAGTCTTTTTCTAACAGATTCTCTCCAAAAATGTGTACCAGTTCTTCCTGTGATAAAAACGGTGTTAAAATAATATAGACAAATAAACATTTCGGGCAGTTGCAGCACCAGATTCCCTGCTTACTTCCCGCATTACAGCTCCGAAATACCTCATGATAATTCTTACACTTTGAAAACAGCCATGCGATCTGCATCTCGGTGAGCGGACGAAGAAGACTGAAATAGTGGATATCTGAATCCGTCACTTCTTTGATATATGATACAAAATCCTGCTCAAATTCAAAACTCTTTGAATACTGATGGTTGACAAAAGAATCCTTTACCGTTGTCTCATTTGCACTCGTCTCATTCGAAAGCACGATATAGCGGTTGCCACTCAAAAATGCTGAAATAAAGGATGAAAATGCCACAACCGCAGAAAACGGGATATGTCCGTTTAAATACCCTTCTGCATTGAGCTCTAATATTTTTTTATCAAGGATACGCTTTGCAGCATAATCTCCCTGTTTATGATCACAGACTGCAATGACGTTTTTCGTAGTCGCATTACCGTTGATACTGTATGTGGTGATCTTCTCTCCCTTTAATACTTCCAGCGAAACAACCGAATCCTTTCCACCTCCGACTGATACCAGACATCCGTCATAGGAATGTGTATCATGGATCGGTACATCTTTTTTCTCTTCACACTCGATCGTTACAAGATCTTCCTCTGAAACCACGATCCCATTGCGGTACATAAACTCGCCAAGTCCATTATAATATAACTTTTTCCACCATTGTTTCTGTTCAGCGGAAAGTGTTCCACAAAGTATCTTTAACTGTTTCGGACAGGCACATTTCCAGTAACTGATCGTCTCTGCCATTCCAAGGTGAAACGCAAGTGCATTTAAGATTGTCTCATCCACGCGCTCCGCAGCCGGAAACTCCCATTTTGACTGAAATTCACACAGTCCCGGTATCTCAAAGTGATACACGATACGATATGCATTTTCGATATACTCCACCGAATGATCTTTATATAAAAAAGAATTGTACTGATTTCTGAAATCTTCAAACTTTGACAACGTAAATCCTCCATTCCAGACGCGATACGTCCCAGACCTATTTTTATTATATGAAATAACCGTCCGCTATAAACATCCACACCGCAAAGCAGACTCTAAAATATCATAGCACACATCCTTGTAAAAGTCGATAGCAGAGGGACGCACAAACAGCGTCCACCAAAAAAGGAGTGGGCTTTTCGCCCACTCCCTATACGGTCATGCCATTAATTTTTCTTGCCAAGTGTAACAGAAATCGTCTGCTCCTGATATTCACCATTCGTAGAACGCTGAATCTTCACATCAACGGTTGTACCTGCTTTATAATACTCCATTGTAGATGACAGTTCTTCCATGGAACCGATCTGTTTTCCATCGAATTCTGTGATGATATCGCCTTTCTGGATGCCCGCCTGCTCTGCTGCGGAACCACTTGTTACCTGTGCAACATAAACACCGGATGGCATATTATATGTCTTTGCAACATCATCTGTCACATCGACGCCTGCAATACCAAGGTATGCACTGTCAGATTCATCTACTTTTTCTTTCGTGATCAGATCATTGATAATAGGTGCTGCCGTATTGATCGGGATCGCATATCCGATACCCTCTACCGAAGTATCAGAATATTTTACAGAGTTGATACCGATGACCTCACCGTTTGCACTGAGTAATGCACCACCACTGTTACCAGGGTTGATAGCTGCATCTGTCTGGATCAGTTCTGCGGTATAACTCGTATCACTCTCTGAATCACCGACGGATACCTGACGGTTCAATGCACTGATATAACCAACAGTTACAGACTGTCCATAACCAAGTGCATTACCGATCGCGATACAGGAATTACCAACTTTTAAGCTGTCGGAATCACCAAGTGTAGCTACTTTGATGTTATTCATGGTGTCACTCTCAATGCTGCTTAAAGCGACACGGATGACTGCAAGGTCAGTGGATGGATCTGTACCCTTTACCTCTGCGCTGACGGTTGACTCATCGTTAAAGGTAACTGTCAGGCTGTTTGCACCGTTTACCACATGGTTATTGGTTGCAATGTAAAGGTACTCATCATCCTGGCTTACGATGATACCTGATCCACAGCTTGTGCTCTCATACGTCTGTGGCATACCGCCCCAGAAACTCTGGTATTCGGTCTCGCTCACATTTGTGATTGCCACGATGGACGGCATTACGGATGATACAATATCAGATACATCCGTTGCAACGTAATTCGATGATGTGGAAGTTGCCTCCACCTTGCTGTCTGCCTTTGTCAGTGAATTCTGACTGCCACTGCTCTCTGCCACGCTCTCATCATTTCCAAATGCCTTGGAAGATACAAGATGTACGCCCTCAAATGCAGTACCGGATACCAATCCAAATACTAAAGCAATAGCTGCGCATTTTGCAAGTTTTGTTCCAAATCCACCCGGTTTTTTTTCTCTTTTCTTTTTCTGCTTTTTGCCGGTCGGCTGTGCATTCTGATAAAATGCATTGCCAGTATTCTGATATCCTCCATTTTGATATCCGGTATTCTGGTAAGTACCATTCTGCTGATAGCCGGTATTCTGATATGTGCCATTCTGATATGCACCACCCTGCTGATATCCTGTGTTCTGTGAATATGAACTGCTGTTCTGATAAGAATTCTGGTAATGGTTTACGTTTCCTTCATTCGTGTGTTCTGTCTGCTGGCTGTTCTGGCTTCCGTTATTGTATGAATAGAAGGAATCCGAAGACCCATTCTGATTGTTGTTATTGTTATAATTGTTACCATCCATAACGATTTCTCCTTTCGTATTCGGAATTTCTTTTCCTTTTCTGATTATGAGTGTACAGAGAAATTGTGTTCTATTTGTGACAAAACAATCAAAAAAATATGTTTTTATTTTCAAATGTAATTTATGATCTGATGCAAAATATTCCAGACACCAAGACCTGCCATAATGGAATAAAACAGATCCCGCCATTTTTTTTCAGGGATTTTAAATGCCAGAGCCAGCATGATAAACATACACATCCAGTCTGTCAGATAATAAACCCTTGCACCGGACGCATAGATCGTCGGCGAAAAATGCATGATTGCTTCACTTGCAATTCCACCAAGCCATGCCAGCACAAGTACTACACTGTGTTTTGAAACTTTCCATATCAATATGCAGGTAAATAAAAGTGCCACAATCCACCAGCACATTGCAAACCAGTTTGCCGCCTGCATATCTTCGATCCGCGGTACCTGATCAAGCCGCACTGTAATATCCTTAATATGAAGCCCACAGTCTGAAAATATTTCGATACCAAAAAATGGAAGTATTGCAGTGAGTAAAAACAGACCTGCCCCAGTCACACATACCAGATCTGATGTTTTTCTTTCATTTTTACATAAAATATGCAGGATTCCCGTCAACCAGATTCCTGCTAACAACAGGCGGTTCTCATTTGCAAAAGAAGACACCAGCCATTGCACAGTAATAAAAAGATGCTCCCCAAATGAGAGTTCATTATACTGCGGCATCCAGTTCTGTACTTCCGATACAACCCGGATATCATTTCCCGGCGCCAAAAACAGAATGATAAATGCCACGACAGTCACCGCAGTCTGTGCAATAAGAAGGATATTTCTGATCCGTTCATTTTTCCCCGGATGTTTTTTACATCCATATTGCCTGACGGCAGCCACCAGTACTGCCAGCACCTCAAATGTCAGCAGTACCGCTGCCATCTGTTCGATTGACATGCTTGCAAGAATCGCACAGGGGATGGAATAGAAAAAATGTTTTGAGTTTCCCACTCCCGTATCAAACACAATATCTGCAACCGGGATCAGAGCCCAGATCCCACAGGTAAATGACCAGGTGTAAAAAATAGATCCGTTGATCCATATTGCCGCATATCCAACGGTCATAATCGCCATCAGAAGATAACCGCACACCACTGTAAGCGTCGGTCCCGCCAGAAATCTTTCTGTACGAATCCCCGCTGCTTTTTCTGCCAGTTTCAGAACACCGCAGGGAAGAAGTACAATCATTATGGCATTCACAACACGCCAGAACCAGATTCCCAGTGTAAACGCAGCATATACCATCGCTTCTCCGGACATTCTTCCCACCCATGTCGTATAACGCCAGCTCAGATATTCCAAAAATCCCATTTCATGTGTATACTGATAAAAAAAGGCATCGTCGCCATCGGAATACCCCACCTGCGTCAGCAGGAGGAATACTCCCATAAACATCAATGCCCAAAATAAAACTTTTTTAGAAGTCTCTTTCATAATTTACCTATTCCCGTCTGATACTTCCTGTTTCCACATACGTCTCCAGTAATCCGGACTCATCGTGCACTTTAAAATCTGTTTTCTGCTCAGCTTTTTATATCTTTTTCCCAGCCAGTATCCAGCATATTTTCCAACACACATGATTCCAAGTTCAAAAATAAGATGTGGCTTTCCAATCGAGCACAAATACTTCATGGTACTCTTTACCAGCTTCATTCCCTCCGCTTCCGAACTGATCTTTTCAAATATCTCAGGATGCATGGTCTGTGAGACAGCCAGATCAAAATTCCGGTGGAACTGCTGTTTTACTGTATAATTGTGGGAATGAATCACTTTCGCGTCCGCTTCATATTTTACATAATATCCTGCAAAAACTGCTTTTGCCGCAAAAAACATATCTTCATTAAAAATAACCGGTGACTCGAATCCTCCAAGCTCACGAAACAGATCCACCCTGTAAGCTGCACATACATCAGAGCAGAAAAATGTTTTAATGCCAAGTTCTTTTATATCATCTTTTCCTTTTTTTCTGCTTTTATCCGGATAATTAAAAGATCTTGTATAGCGCTCTACAATGCGGCAGTTCTCATTTGGAAGCTGTCTTGCATAACAGACTGCTGTATCCGGTTCCTCTAAGCCTGCTGCCAGCCGTTCAATCAGATCTGCATCTGCAGGGACTGCATCCTGTGTCATAAAAATAACAACATCTGCATCAGAATGATCTGCGCCATACATTCTCGTTCCACCATGGTCAAATGTTTCTTTGCTGACATGATACAGTGTATATTCACATGGAAGTGCCTGCAGGCACTGTTCAATTGGATACTTTGCTACAGCCTCTCTCCATAATGCTTCTTCTGTATTTAAAATAAGAACCCTATGAACGACAAAGGTCTGCTCCTGCAGTTTTTGCAGGAGCAGACAAAATGTGTCATCCGGTCTGTAAGTCGGTATGATCAGATCTGCTTTCATTAATATCCTTCTCCCTGATGGAATCCGGTATCATTGACAATCTGAGCACTGTTATTCTTGACTGTATCGGTCGGTGCATATTCATTATCATCGTATAAAAATACATGAAGCTGTTTTACATTGGATTCAAGATCACATGGTACAACAACGCTTCCCTTATTTCCAAGTGTTGTCGTATTCTTCTCAAACGGGAAACCTATTGTCTCGCCAAGGCTGTAATTGAATACTTTTGCGGCAAGAGAAATCAGTTCTGTATTTGAAAAACTTGTCTTGATATCACCAAATAATTCGTCGATCAGGCTGTTGATCGTAGTAAGATTTGCCTTCTGCGCTTTCTGTACCATTGCAGTAAGAACGGTACGCTGACGTTCTGTACGCTTATAATCATCTCCTGCAGTATAACGGATACGCGCATACGCACATGCCTGAACACCATCCATCTCTACATTTGTTCCGCCACCGGATAAGTACTTGGAATTATTTTTGGTCAGTTTATTGATCTCATCCATATAACCATGCATCAGCACAGCCTCTTCATCAGACACCTCCGGGATCGTAACTCCGCCCAGAAGATCTACACATTCAACAACTGCATTAAAGTCCACTGTTACATAATCGGTAATGTCCATATCCAGGTTTTTATTTAACATGGTAATTGCCTGCTCCGGACCACCTTTTGCATATGCGGAATTACATTTCTTAAAAGTACCGCCTCCGATATCCAGATAACTGTCTCGATATACAGATACCAGCTTTACCGCATGTGTATCATTATTGATACTTGCGATCATGATAACATCACTGTTACCTTTGGAGAGATTACCGTTTGAACGGTTATCAAGACCAAACAGTGCGATTGTTGTATAACCTGCCATGATTTCCTGTGACTCCGAAGATAATCCCTCATTTACCTCGATATCTTCTTTATTGAAGCTTGTGTCTTTCTGGATCTTTGAAAGTTTTACCGTAACAAACAACACTGCTGCTAAAATCAGCAATACAAGAATCTCAATTACAACGATAATAAGTCTGTTTTTCTGCTTCTTTCTTCTTTTTGACGCTTTGCTGTGTGCCCCGTTTCTTCCCTGTACTGTTTTACTCATAAATGTTTTCTCCTAATATGCATTTTTATTTATAAAACCCTTGAAGACGGTAAGAAACAGGATTTTAATATCCAGCCCTATCGTCCAGTTTTCAATATAGTAAAGATCATGTTCGATCCGCTTGCGGATGGATGTATCTCCCCGATATCCATTGACCTGTGCCCATCCGGTCATACCGGGACGCACCTGATGTTTGATCATATAACGCGGTATCTCTTCCCGGAATTTTTCCACATACTGTGGCCGTTCCGGTCTTGGTCCCACAAGACTCATATCGCCTTTTAACACATTAAATAACTGTGGAAATTCATCCAGGCTTGTCTTGCGCAGGAATCTGCCGATCTTTGTGATCCGCGGATCATCTTTATGTGTCCAGCCCTTGCGTTCTTCTTCCTCTGTCTGCACATACATGGTGCGGAACTTATACATGCGGAATGGCTCATTGTGCAGTCCGACACGCTCCTGTTTAAAGATCAGCGGTCCTTTTGAAGTCACCTTGACTGCTATTGCGGTAAGCAGCATAATTGGCGAAAAAAACACGATACAGAGCAGTGAGCCAATAATGTCCATACACCGTTTTACAAGTGCATTAAACGTATTTGACAACGGCACATAACGGATATTGATAACAGGAAGTCCTAAAAGATCCTCCGTATACGGCTTTGTCGGAATGATATTTCCATAATCCGGAATAAATTTGGTATGAACTCCGGATTTTTCACATTCCGCAACGATCTTCTCCAACTTATAATATTCTTCAAGTCCAAGTGTGATCGCAATCTCATCTAATTTATTCTCCGGCAGAATATAAAGCAGATTGCCAATACTTCCAATAACCTTTATCCCCTTATAAGTTGTCCCTCTCGCTATATTGTCGTCTAAAATCCCCCTGACATTGTACCCCCACTGCGGATTCTGCTGTATCCGGTCTATATACTGCTCAGCGGCACGCGAATATCCCACAAGTAGAACATGCTTAAGGTTATAGCCGTTTTTGCGTATCGTGCGCAGAAACTGACGTATCAGCAGACGTAATACCTCTTCTAATACCGTGTTGATCGCAAAGAAATAAAAGAACATCTCACGTGAGAAATTTCGAAACTGCTCCACATAAGACTGCAGGTTGTACAATACTGTAAAAATCAACAAAAAACCTACAATATTCGCCATCACGATATTGGAAAACTCCAACCGCCGTCCCTGTACCCTCTTTGGCGCATAAAGATTAAACGCATAATATAAGATCAGATACAATGGAATGATTACGACCAGTGCCCTCATGTAAAATCCCAAAGACAATGCACCGCCCGGTGAGTCCAAAATACCGCTCGAAAACTTCAGCCACCATGCTATGATATATGATACCGCAATGACAAACGCATCTATGATCACATGCAGTCTGTTAAAATGCTGTTGATTATCTTTTATCATAATGTCATCCTTTTTTCATTTTCAAGCTACCATAAAAATAATAATACAATAATTTTCCATAAAGCACAACTTCTTTTTCTTAAAACTCTTGTCACAATTTCTTAATTATTTCTTTATTATTCTTTGACGCTCAAACGATTTTTCCTGTTATCTGTGCGATAACACACGAAATATATTTGTAATGAGTTCCCACTCAATTTTTACATAATTGCGAAGATTCCCCGCCTTAAAACGAACTTTTCTGCATTTTTTACACTGCGTAATTCCTTCTGTGATCCCTTTCAGATAACAATGACCAAATCCTTTTCTGCAGAAAAACAGCCACTTGACCAGAACACCTGCCAGTAAAAACGGCAGATTGATCAAAAGCTGCAACACCGGCATATTTTTATAGATCACATACATGGAGTTGCGTGCAGCAAGAAATACTTTTTTTTCATTATAGCGTGAGCCTGTCGTAGCACTTCCGACATGATACACCTTCGCCCCCGGAATATAACAATTGCGATATCCTGCGATTTTTGCACGGTATCCAAGATCAAGATCCTCCAGATAGGCAAAATGATTTTCATCCAGCACACCGATCTTCTTTAACACAGACATCCGGTAAATGGCCGCGCCGCCACAACAGGAAAATACTTCCTCTGGTTTTCCATAATCTGCAGCCGGTCTGCCTTTTCCCCGTGCCACTGCCCAGCCTGGCAGCGTATAAAGGTCTCCTGCATTATCAATCAGATCCCGCTGTCTGAAATCAAGCATCTGCGCTCCACAGGAAAAAATATGTTCCGACTGCCTGATTCCTTTTAGCAGTTCCTCCACAAAATGTGGTTCTGCCTCTGTATCGTTATTCAAAAGGATTGCATAGGGTGTTTCCGTCATTTTAAAACCAAGGTTTACCGCTCCACAGAACCCGGTATTTTCCGGCAGTGCGACCATTTCCATATCCAGGCTTTCCGATGTAACTAAAGTGCTTCCATCTGTGGAGCCATTATCGATCACAAGCAGTTTAAATTCCCGGCAGGTCTGCCGTTCCAGTGTTTTTATGCAGTTTTCCAAAAGTTTTTTTCCGTTATAATTCGGAATGATAATCGTAACTTCCGTCATCCATCCTCCCTTCAACTGTTATCCTTCAGTGAATAATTATTATAAACCGAAGAAAAGTTTGGATTATAATACGGATCTCCATTTTTTAAGATACCGATCCAGTGATTTCTCATATATTCGATCTCGCGCTGGAAACGCGCTGTTTTTTCTGCCGAATCCTCCGCGCCACGGGATTTCGACTCGTAATGATATGCCTGGACATGCGGATCATAGACAACTAATTTTCCAAGTCTGCGCACTTTTAAGCAGAAATCCACATCATTAAACGCAACCGCAAGCTGCTCCTCAAAGCCGCCTGCCTGCTCGTAAATCTCTCTCTTCACCATCAGACATGCTGCCGTAACTGCACTGTAATCCAGTTGGATCGATGCCTTATGCATATAACCGCTGCGCTCTCCGGCGAGTCCGACAAACATATTGTCTCCGATTCCACGTGCATTTCCGCCGATCCCGACCACGATTCCGGCATGCTGGATCGTATGATCCGGGTAAAACAGTTTTACACCGACAACTCCTGTTTCTTTTCGCAGGCAGTTTTCTAACATCCGTTTCATCCAGTCATTTCCGATCATTTCAATATCATTGTTCATCAGGAGATAATAACTGCCCTCTGCAAATTTTACGCCAAAGTTATTTAATCTGGAATAATTAAAGCCTTCCGTGTAAACCGCAACACAGATGCGCTGTCCACCGGCAAGTTTTCCTTCCATGCAGCGTATTCCATCAACCATATTTTCTTCCGGTGCAATATTTTTATAGTAATCGAATGTCTCCTCACAACTGTTATTCTCCACCACGATAACTTCATAATTACCATAAGAAGACTTTTCAATCGCAGCAATACATTTCTGTAAGGTTTCCACCTCATCCTTACTTGGTATGATGACCGACACAAGTGGTTTCTCTGTCAGAGCATATTCTACCTCATAAAATCCCATATCCTTCGTCGGTGTCACAACCGCATCCACACCAAGCCGCTTTAAATGCTCCCCGATCGCACGCTTTCCCGCATCAACTGCATATTGTTTTGAGAAAGGATTCTCAGCAGTCGACTCTTTATGACATCTCCAGTGATACAGTATCCTTGGGATATGACCAATTGCTCTCGCCTGTTCTGCACAGCGGAGAATAAAATCATAATCCTGCGCCCCGTCAAAATCAGGGCGGATGCCACCCACTCTTTCAAGAAGGGATCGTTTTACCGCAAGGAAATGCGTAATGTAGTTATTTGACCGGAGCAGATCAATATTAAAATCCGGCTTTAAATGCGGCTGAAAATGTGTTTTACCATCCATATCAACCTTATCTTCATCCGTGTAGATCATTTCATAGTCACTGCCAGCTTCCTGATAGATTGTTGCTGCCAGTCCGTCTTCATTATGAAATCCCTGTCTTATCATCTTTACCAGCTCAAACAGAGCATCCGGTGCAAGCAGGTCATCATGATCCATAAATGCGATCCAGTCTCCATCTGCTAATGCGATCGCTGCATTTGTATTTCCTGCGATCCCCAGATTTTTGTTAAGACACTGATACCTGATCCGTACATCTGCCGATGCATATTCGGCTGCAACACGCTGTACAACTGATGATCTAAGATCTGTTTCTTCCTCCGCAGATCCACTGCCATCCGCAAGACACAACTGCCAGTTTCCATAAGTCTGCGCCTGCACCGACTCGATCATCCCTCGAAGAAAAGTTTCCGGTGTCCGGTAAAGCGGCACCACAATACTGATCTTTGGCGCATCTTTCCATTTTTCTGCCTGCTTTTTTTGTTTTTCAAGCTGATCCGCTGCTGCCTTATGTTTTTCATACCATGGCTCATACGGAACATTTTCCGCCTCCATTTTTTCCTGAAGACGTATCACAAATTCTTTCCATCCATAATGCTTCAGATAGCGTAATCCTTTCACAACTTTCTGAATGGTTATTTTCTGAAAAATTGATTTCATGTTTATTTTTTCGCTTTCTGATGGATATAAAGCCATCCGTTTGCGTAATCCTTTCGTTCCTCCTCCGACATTGAGGTAAATGCATCAAAATCCACCTTTGCCAGCGTCATCTGCTCGTTTCCACATTTAAAGCACTCCACGTCTTTGCGTCTTGATACAACACGCATCCATCCGCATTCCGGGCAAATAAATACTTTCATCATAGGAACTTCTGCCTCTCTCCTTTTTTACTTCCTATCTGCGCAGGGAAAAATCTGAATTATCCAGTGTCAGATTCGGATTATAATACGGATCCCCCTGCTCAATGATCTCTCTCCATGAACGAAGCAGTATATCCACCTCGTCATTAAACCGTTCCACTTTCTCCGGTGAATCCTCATATCCTCTGGATTTCGATTCATAATGGAACCACTCTGCATACGGATCGTAGACCACAAGTTTTCCTGCTTTCCTGACTTTCAGACAAAAATCCACATCATTAAATGCAACTGCAAGTTCTTCTGTCAGTCCACCGACTTCATCAAACACACTGCGTTTTATCATCATACAGGCAGCCGTTACAGCCGAATAATCCTGTGCACATAAAATTCTGCCAAAATAACCGGTATCATACCGCGGTTTGCCGATAAATGCGTGTCCGGCTGTTCCTCCAAATCCCAAAACGACTCCGGCATGCTGTATGGTCTCATCCTCATATAACAACTTTGCGCCGACAATCCCGACATCCTCTCGCATGCAATAGCCTAACATTTCATTGACCGCGCCACCATCGATCATCTCCGTATCATTATTGAGGAGCAACAGATACGATCCCTTTGCAGCATCTGCGCCGAAATTATTGATCTTTGAATAATTAAAATCTCCCTCATAGAAAACGACATGTATATTTTCATGCATCACTTCAAGTTCTTTGTAATAATCAAAAGTTTCCTGTTCCGTACTGTTATTTTCCACAATAATAAACTCAATGTTCGGATACGTGTTTTTTCCGAGGATAGAATTCATACATTTTTCAAGGTCTTTCTTATGATCTTTATTCGGAATAATGACCGATACCAGAGGTTTTTCCTTCCAGTCATATTTTGTCCGGTACATCCCGTAAAATGCTGCATTCTCCACAGTTGCAGGAATTTCCATCCTGTCATAATGTGCCTCTATCGCGCGTCTTCCTGCCTCAAAAGCGTACAGCTTGCTCTCCGGATTTGCAGCCGTAGACTGCATATGACATCTCCAGTGATACAAAATCTTTGGAATATGTCTGATATTTTTCGCATTCTCACAACATTTTAATATAAAGTCAAGATCCTGCGCCCCGTCATATTCACTGCAAAATCCACCTGTCATATCCACAAGTTCCTTCTTTGCTGCAAACAGATGGCAAATATAATTGACACTGCACAGAAGATCCAGATCAAAATCCGGTTTAAAATGAGGTTCAAACCGCTTTTTTCCATCCATGCTGATCTTATCTTCATCCGAATATAAAACATCAATACTCTGATCCTGATTCAGGGCATCTGCCAGCTCATAAAGTGCATTTGCAGGAACAATATCATCATGATCTGCCAGAACAATATAATCACCTGCTGCCATTGCAAGTGCTGCGTTCGTATTGCCGGAAATACCGAGGTTCTTTTGAAGCGTCGTAAAAGTGATCCTTGCATCCGCCTTTGCATATTTCTCTAAAACCGGTGTCAGCTCCGTCACAAAGGAATCCTTCTGTCTGTCCTCATCATCCCCGGAGAGACTGCCGTCTGCTAAGCATAACTGCCAGTTGCCATAAGTCTGTGCCTGCACCGATTCGATCATTTCCTGTAAATATTCCGGTTTTGTCCGGTATAACGGTACAACGATGGAAAATAGCGGCTGATAAGAAAATACATGTTTTCTCTGTTCGTCAAGTTCTTCTTTACCTGCATCGTATTTTTTGCACCACGCATCATAGGATGTCTCCGATCTGCCCGCTAATTTCGTCTCGATCTTATGAATCGTTGCAGCCAGTCCGTTACGTTCTAAATAGCGGAATGCATCCTGTGATTTTTCCAGAACATACTGCCATCTGCCGCCATCATCCCACTTTCTTAACCGGGTGCGGGAATAATGTTCTGCATTTCGCATTTCAAGGAAAAAATTTTTATCATCCACCTGTCTTTTCACCGACGCCTGGATCATAAACCCTGGTTTTGCCTGCGTGTCACATTCCGGGAATACCGAAAGAAGATCTTTTCTGAAATAATGATCCGTTTTTACCTGAAGTTTCTGTCTGCGCTGATCCAGCAGATAAAGATTCACTTCCCCTGCTCCCATACACCAGCCGGTCACAGTTACAGTATCCTCATCACGGTGACAGTTTTCAATATAATATTCCAGCCTGCTCTCCCGCACGCGCAGTTTTTTTGTTGAAACGGCATACGCTCTTTTTTTCTTTTCCCCATCATCCGTAAAAATCTCAAATTTCTTTCTTTCACGCCAGTCTTTTGGCAGTGTCACGATTCCTACGACTTCCTCATTGATCTCATTGATCGTTCCAAGGTATTTCTGGCGAACCTCAGCACCTTTGTTTACTGTAAGGGTAACCGGCAGTTTTTCACCATCCAGATAAGCCATAACCTCTCTGCCGGCGGCTTTTCCGTCATAAAACCAGCCGACTAACACAAGCATATCCGGCTCATTCAGATGAAATCTGAGTTTCTCCACAAAAAATTTATGTGTATCCATATGCAGTCCTTCCAATCAGTCTCTGAAATAAATGTCTCTCGTATACACTTTTTCTTTTACATCTGATAACATTGCATCCATACGGTTTGCCACGATCACATCACTCATGCTGCAAAATTCATTAAAATCACGGATCACTTTGGAATTTTCAAACGTATCTGTTTTTAATGACGGATCAAAAATGACAATATTTACACCCTTTGCACGAATACGCTCCATTACACCTAAAATAGAGCTCTGTCTGTAATTATCCGAATTTGCTTTCATTGCAAGGCGGTAAATACCAACTGTATCCGGATTTTTCTCAAGGATCTGCTCTGCGATAAAATCTTTTCTCGTACGATTGGCATCTACGATCGCACCGACGATGTTATTCGGTACATTGTCATAGTTTGCTAAAAGCTGCTTGGTATCTTTCGGCAGACAATAACCACCATATCCAAAAGAAGGATTGTTATACTGCATTCCGATTCTCGGATCGAGTCCGATTCCCTCAATGATCTGTTTCGCATCAAGTCCTTTCATTGCCGCAAACGTATCAAGTTCATTGAAAAAAGAAACGCGGAGCGCAAGATATGTGTTTGCAAAAAGTTTTACTGCCTCTGCTTCTGTGAGATTTGTCATAAGTGTCGGGATATCCTCTTTGATCGCCCCTTCCTGCAGCAGATGTGCAAACGTCTCCGCTGCCTTTTTCATCTCGCTGCTTCCTTCTTTTGAACCGACGATAATCCTTGACGGATACAGATTATCTTTTAATGCCTGTCCTTCCCGCAGAAACTCCGGTGAAAAAAGGATACGGTCTGTGTGGTATTTCTCACATACAGACTGTGTATAGCCGACCGGGATCGTGGATTTGATAACGATCACAGCATGCGGATTCACTTTTAAAACCAGCTCTAATACTTCTTCTACGGATGATGTATCAAAATAATTTTTCTTTTCATCATAATTCGTCGGTGTTGAGATAATAACATAATCTGCATTTGCATATGCATGCACACCATCGCACGTCGCAGTCAGATCAAGTTTTGCATTTGCAAGATAATCCTCAATCTCACGATCCACAAGCGGTGATCTGCGCTGATTGATCATCTCCACCTTTTCTTTTATAATATCTACTGCAGTCACCTCATGATGCTGCGCCAATAAAATCGCATTTGATAAACCAACATATCCTGTTCCCGCGATTGCAATTTTCATCGTATTTCTCCTGCCTTTCCATTTAAAAGTCAAAAATACTCCATATTGTTTTATAGTACCATTTTCTGTAATATCATGCAAGTTTGAGATTTTAACCAATCTGTACAATTTACAACAGCACATTTTTTTGCTAATGTAGAAAGAAAAAACAATCTTGGAATGGAGCATTTATGAAAAAAAGAATCTACTTAAGTACACTGCTTTTAATCTTATTTACCCTGCTGATCGGTCTTGCAGCATGGTTTTCCTACCAGAAAGGCCGTATGGACTCCACCGGACACATACCTGATCCCGATACCGAATATCTTATCACACAATATGCAGATGCAACCGGCGTTCAGGGTACCTTTTATACGATCACAAACAATGACACCTTAATCATCATCGATGGAGGCTGGGCAGGCAATGCCGACGCTGTCCGGAAAGTGATCGCAGAACATAACAACACAGTGGACGCATGGATCATTTCCCATCCACACCAGGATCATGCCGGTGCATTTAATGTCATTTATTCCAATCCGGGAGATATTACCATAAAAGCTATTTACGACAATGGTTTTGATTATGATTTTATCGAAGCTGCCGGTGAACCCTATGATGATATCACAGTCATGGAGACGTTCCATGCCCTGACAAAAGATGCCGGCAATGTCACTCATTTAAAACGCGGCGATAATATCGCACTTGCCGGTGATCTGACTCTCTCTGTTTTTAATGCATGGGATGACTCCGTAATTTCCAATATAGGAGATGAAAAAGACTACCAGAACAATGCTTCTTTGCTTTTTAAGATCAGCGGTACGACAAACAGCATGTTATTCTGTTCTGATATCAAATACGATATGAATGATTATCTTCTAAGTACTTACCGGAATGACATTTCCTGTGATTATATCCAGACCGGTCATCATGGAAACTGGTCATTCTCGGATGAATTTTATGAGGCAGCAGGTGCAGCCTGCGCTTTTATCGATGCACCGTCCTCCATCACGGACAATCCTAATTTTCCTGCCAGTTCCCTAAAGGCTTTTCTGCAGAAAAAAGGAACGGTATTTGATTTTTCTACCGCTCCTAATTCTGTTACTTTGAAATAGTCTGATAAGATCTCCCGGATTTCGTCCGATCATATTTTTTCGATGTAAATTGTTATCAAACGTCGATTTCAGTTGTAGTGATATTGCTGTAAAAGATAAGAGGTGTTTTACCTCTTTCTTTTATTGGCTAAATAAATTACCTATTCAAAGTAATATCCACCAGTTGCTGATACGTTTTTTGTTCCACGGTTCTGCACAAAGGCACGGTATTTTCCAGTCTCAGAAACAGAAAACGTATGTGATAATGCACCTTTTCCTTCCACATAACGTACATTATTGTGCGGGTCCATAATACCGATCCAGCAGGTCTGTGTACTTGGTGTTGTTGCCGCCACAATCGTTATCTTCTGTCCGCTTGACACTTTAAATTTACCGGAACAGTAACGTGTTCCAGGCTCTACTGTCCAGTTAAATGACACATTCTCTCCAGCATTCAGTAATGGTGCTACCGGACTGAGATCCGGTCTTGCATATTTGATACGGGAATAGTCGTTATTCTCAGATGCCGGAACAAATACCTCTTTTAATTCCGGTGTCTCAGATAACTCACCCTGTGTTCCTTCTGCCTCCTGATACAATTCGTCATGCACACCCGCTACTCCGTAACTTGCTGCATAAGTCGTAGTTATTGATGTTACCACAAACAAAAATGATAATGCAAATGCTGATATTTTTGCCCCTCTTCTGGCTTTCACATATTTTTTCATATACTCTATTCTCCTTTCCAAACTCTGTTGGCTCTCATATAGGGTAGAAAAAATATAATCCGGCTTTGAATCCTCCGGCATACGTTCCATCAGATCTACGATCACTTCAAAATAACGTTTGGGCGTTGTCACATCACGCAATGCACAGACTGCCGATACATCACAGACACACTCACTCCACTCATTGATCCACGACAGAATATGTTTTGCCCCGGAGGTCATATGCTGCATCGCACCGATATAAATGCTGCAAATTTTAAAGAAAGGGTCATTATGCTTACAATGTACCAATTCATGACAAAAGATCACCGTCAGTTCTTCTTTACTGTAGTGATCCTTCGGTAATAAGATATTGTATTGGAATACTCCTGTCACCATTGGACTCTGAATGGAATTACTATAGTAAAGTCCTATCTTCCGATGGATATGGAGCATATTTTTTACTTTCGAAAACTCTGCTAAAACCTGCTCATCTGCCACAGGTATCCTATATCTGCAGAGTCTTTTCCAGCGGATAAATTCAATCACGCCATCTGCGACATTTTTGATCAGGAATATCAGCCAGATGATCCCGGCTATTCCAAACACGAGATCCATGTCTCCTGCCATCTCAAAATTAGGTTTCCATATGCTATCTGCCCGCAGATATCCCCGCCATGTCAGTCTGACGATCAGATATCCAAACGGAACTATATACATCATGCATACAAACCGTAATGTCACATATATCAATCTGGGGTCCAGTTTCAGTAATAATGGCTGAAATAACTTCCAGAACCCCAGACTGACCGTACCTGTAAAACAGGCGATCAGGATAATCAAAAATATCTGACTAATTAAGTTCATCTAATTTTTTCTTGAGTACCTGAATCTCTTCCTTAGTAAGTGCATCTTCGCAAAGGTGGCATGCAAATGCAGCCATATCTCCCTTATCAAAGTATCTTGCGTTCTCCTGTACGGTTGCTTTCCAGAAATCTTCTTTGCTTACTGCAGGCTGATAGAATGAATATCTTCCCTTGCGGTAAACTGTTAAAAATGATTTCTTAACCAGTCTTGCCAGAAAAGTAGAAACCGTCTGTGGCTTCCAGCTTTTTCCGTTCTCCTGATTTACTCTGTTCATGATATCCTGTAATGCCAGATCCTCAGTGGAATCCCAGATAACTTTCATGACAAGTCTTTCGCATGCTGAAATATCGTTCGTATCCATGAACCAATCTCCTTTCTTCTCGCGCAGTGATTACTACGTCCGTAAACAACATATCATCTTTTTATGCCGTTTTCAATATTTTTTTTATTTTTTTATGTTTTTCCTGATACCAGAGATTCTGTTTATAAATCCCCTGTTTTTCAAAGAAAGACGTATATACATTTTTAATTATAAAACATTTTTAGCCAAAATGCTACATTTATCTTTTTTATTCAGATAATCTTCATACTTTTAGTTACTGTTCACTCGTACCTCGTTCCAGTAACGGATTTTGCCGATGCTTCGCATTCCAAATCGGCAAAATCTGCTGCCCCCACTGTATCATACGGCATTTTCAGTTCAGAAAATGCCTGCCTGTGAACAGTAACTACTTTTAGCCTAGAACCTGCTCATCATCACAGGTAACACCGAGACTTACTTCGATCAGACGCAGATCCGAACCGAGAGCCTTGATGGAATGTTTCTTTCCGGATGCAATGCTTACCGTAGAACCTGCAAGCAGATCTACCTCTGTTCCCTCGAGAATAAGTTTTCCCATACCGGAAATAACGGTGATCGTCTCTGTATGTCTCGCATGTGTATGATATGGCATCGTCTTTCCTGCCAGGATCTTAATACGTTTTGTTACACTGTGTATTCCATCCTCGTCGTTGTTATCGATCGTCTTGATCGTACCCCAGCGGCGTTCCTCAAATCTGGATTCATCCGGGATATTTTCAAGGCAGTCTTTGATATAGGAGCTCTGATGTTTATCTGCCACTAAAATACCATCATGTGAGGCAACGATCACCATATTTTTCGCACCCATGACTACCATCGGAACACCGAGCACATTGATGGCATGGCTGTTTTCACAGGTCTTGTCCCAGGTCACATCTCCAATACTCTGCTCGTTCATCTCCTCAGTCAGGGTATTCCAGGTTCCAAGATCTTTCCAGATCCCATCGTATTGAACCGCAACAATGTTTTTCCAGTGCTCTAACACTTCATAGTCAAAACTCTGTTTCGGCAGTTTTTCGTAATCGGTAACCATCTCATCATAGTTTGTCGTAACACCGTATTTTTCCAGCCACTGTGCAGCCATATTTAATTTGAAACAGAACACACCACAATTCCAGAGTGCACCCATGTCCACAAGTTCCTGTGCAGTTGCTTCATCCGGTTTTTCGCGGAATCCTTTTACCGCAAACGGCTCAGACTCATTTTTTTCAGGAACGATATATCCATATTTGGTAGATGGATATGTCGGTACTCCGCCAAGCAGTCCGATCACACCATCCTGTTTTTCGATATACTCACCTAAAGATTTGATCTTATAAAAAAACTCTACCGTGGTGTACGGATCTACCGGAAGAAATGCGACCACATCATCCGGTTTTGCCCCCTTGTTTGATAGCAGATATGCACAGGACAACATGACAGCCGGGAATGTGTTCCGGCGCATCGGCTCAACGGCAACTTCTGCCTGTCCGTCTAACTGGCTTTCAATGAGTTCCACCTGGGAATCACTGGCACACACGATCGTATTCTCAGAAAGTGATGCCGCCTTAAGCTGCCCGAACACCCGCTGTAACATGGAACATTTTTCCGTACTAGCCGAATGTTCTGCTTCATCCGGATTCATTAACTTAATATACTGCTTGGAACACAGATCGTTTGATAACGGCCAGAGACGTTTTCCGGAACCGCCTGATAATAAAACAATATACATGTTATTCTCCATTCTTGCGCTGTCTTTCAATAAAAACAACGTTTTTATTTGCATCTCAAGTTTGTGCGTAAGCGCAAATCTTGCATGTGAAAAATCTTATTTTTCACATTGCTCTCTTAGCGTTCTGCACGCATTGGATTGTGCAGGAAATCGTCATAAGTCAGACGGATTCCTTCCTCTAACTCTGTTTTATACTTCCATCCGAGTCCTTCTAATTTGCTTACATCAAGAAGTTTTCTCGGTGTTCCATCCGGTTTTGTAGTATCCCATTTGATCTCACCCTCAAATCCGACTACTTTCGCTACCAGTTCTGTCAGTTCTTTGATGGTCAGCTCTTTGCCGGTACCAAGGTTTACAGTCTCATTTCCACTGTAATGGTTCATCAGATATACACAGGCATCTGCAAGATCATCTACATAAAGGAACTCACGAAGCGGTGTACCGGTTCCCCAGCAGGTTACTTCTTTTAATCCTGCCTCTTTTGCCTCATGGAAACGGCGGATCAATGCCGGCAGCACATGGCTGTGCTGTGGATGATAGTTATCGTTTGGTCCGTAAAGGTTTGTCGGCATTACGGAAATATAATCGGTTCCGTACTGACGGTTTAAAAATTCGCAGTATTTCAGACCACTGATCTTAGCAAGTGCATATGCCTCATTTGTTTTCTCCAGTTCACTTGTCAGAAGGCAGCTCTCTTTCATCGGCTGTGGTGCCATACGCGGATAAATGCAGGAAGAACCTAAAAACATCAGTTTTTTGCATCCATTTTTCCATGCCTCATGGATCACATTCATCTCAAGAACCATATTATCATACATAAAATCAGCAAGTGCTTCGCTGTTTGCCATAATACCGCCTACTTTTGCGGCTGCAAGGAATACATAATCCGGTTTTTCCTCTGCAAAGAATGCCTCAACAGCATCCTGACGGCAGAGATCTAACTCTTTATGTGTTCTTGTGATAATATTTGTATATCCTTCTTTTTCAAGCTGACGGACAATTGCGGAACCTACCATTCCTCTGTGTCCGGCAACATATATTTTTGCATCTTTTTCCATGATCTTTTCTCCATTCCTGCCTGTTTCTCAAGGCATAACAAGTTTGAGCGCAAGCACAGACTTGTGTGTGAAAAATTTTATTTTTCACACTTTTCTCCAAATATATTATTTCTCGTTTTTTACAAGCTCCATGTCATGAGCTACCATGATCTTTACAAGTTCCTCAAAAGTAGTCTTTGTCGGATTCCAGCCAAGCTCTGTTTTTGCTTTTGTCGGATCTCCCCAGAGATTTACAACATCGGTCGGACGATAGAACTCCGGTGATACTTTGATAACTGTTTTTCCGGTTGCTTTGTCGATTCCGACTTCATCCATTCCTTCACCCTTAAACTCTAATTCAATACCTGCTTCACGGAATGCATGCTCACAGAATTCACGTACAGAGTGCTGCTCGCCGGTTGCAATAACAAAATCCTCCGGTTTCTCATTCTGTAAGATCAGCCACATACACTCAACATAATCTTTTGCATAACCCCAGTCACGCAGGGATGATAAGTTTCCAAGGTAAAGAACATCCTGTTTGCCCTGAGCGATTCTTGCTGCTGCAAGGGAAATCTTTCTTGTTACGAAAGTCTCACCGCGGCGCTCTGACTCATGGTTAAATAAGATACCGTTGCAGCAGAACATATTGTATGCCTCACGGTACTCTTTTACGATCCAGAAACCGTACTGTTTTGCAACTGCATATGGGCTGTATGGGTGGAATGGTGTTGTCTCGCGCTGTGGAACCTCTTCTACTTTCCCGTATAACTCAGATGTGGAAGCCTGATAGATACGGCAGGTCTTCTCTAATCCACAGATTCGTACTGCCTCAAGTACGCGGAGTACTCCGGTTGCGACAACATCTGCTGTATATTCCGGCACATCAAAGCTGACACCAACATGGCTCTGTGCAGCAAGGTTATAAATCTCATCCGGTTTAATGCTTCCGATCAGACGTACCAGACTTAAAGAATCGGAAAGATCTCCATAATGAACGGTAAAGTTCGGATTGCCCTCTAAATGGTCAATACGCTCTCTCTTTTCTACGGAAGAACGGCGTACCATACCATGTACTTCATATCCTTTTTCCAAAAGAAGCTCTGCAAGGTAGCTTCCATCCTGTCCTGTTACACCTGTGATCAATGCTTTTTTACTCATTTCATCTCTCCTTTTATGAATTCTATAATTATTTTGCTAATATCAAATTTTTAAGCCGTTGTATAGATTAATCTAATTTTTTGCATTTTACAATTGAATATATTGGTCTAAAATAGTATTATATTGCTATGAAAAAATTATTTTTTGAAAAATACAAAACCTCCGAAGTTACAAATACGCGAAGCGTCATCAATACTCCCTCTGCATTTACCCGCCAGAACTTCTTTTATATACAGGAAGCCGGCTATTTAAAAAGTCTGAAATCACACTTAAGCCGACGCAGTGAGCTTAATTCCTACCTGTTTTTTGTCGTGCTCTCCGGCAGTGGCGAAGTCACCTATCGGGAACCATTATCCGAGGGTGGTATGATCTCTAGGACTGCCCACACAGGGGACTGTTTTTTTCTCGACTGTTCTGGAGAATACACCCACATAAGTACGGATGAAGACCCCTGGGAACTGCTCTGGATTCATTTCAACGGTCCTCAGGTCAAAGCATATTATACCTATTTCAGGGAGCACCATAACTGGCATTTCCGCTCTGCTCATTTCACAGAACTGATTACCTCGATAGAGAATATCATCCGTTACAACGAAGAACCAACCGATGACACCGATCTTTTGACTGCCCAGCAGATCATTAATATTTTAACGCTCATCTGTACCGAGTCCAATGAAAAAAATGAGCTGCTCTCAGATAAACTCAAAACAATTCTGCACTATCTGGACGATCATTATACGGAAAATATCTCCTTAGACCAGCTCGCAGAACAGTTTTTTATCAGCAAATATTATCTTTCACGGGAATTTAAAAAAGAATTTGGAACGACGATCATCCAGTATGTCCTGGCAAAAAAGATCAATAATGCCAAGGAACTGCTCCGGTACAGCAATTCTTCCATTGAAGAGATTGCGCACCTTTGCGGCATTGATGATGCGAGTTATTTTAATAAGGTGTTCCGGAAGATGGAGGGGTGTACGGCATCAGAGTACCGGAAGAGGTGGTGATGGCTCGGTCGCGTTGTAACGCCTGGGCAGGTTTTCAAAAGCCAGATGGGTGGGAGGGTTTTATAAGAAGGCACGCTTGCGCTGCGTGTCGCTCGCAGCGGTACTAAGCGACCAGAATACGGTCGCTAAGGACCGGCGGCTCCCCAGCACCTTCTTTTAAAACTCTCCCACCCACCTGGCTATATTATCATATTTCAACAGGCGTTTCAACGCAACCTATCTCTACCTGGTCTTTCGGCGCAGGCTGTTTAATGTGAACGGACTCTATACATTCTTCTGCTGCAGACAGTTTAATACAAACTGGCTCTATACATTCTTCCGCCGCAGGCGGTTTAATGCGAACTGGCTCTATACATTCTTCTGCTGCAGACGGTTTAATGCGAACAAACTCTATACATTCTTCTGCTGCAGGCTTTTTTTTATGCGGTTCAATAATTCCGAAGCTGCAAGACATCCTAAGACTGCAACTGTGATGCGCAGTGCGTGATACAGTACGAATGGTACTGCTGCGCCGCCCGGTGCAGGGATTGTGATGAATTTTGATGCGATACGCTCGACAACTTCTAAGGCAAATATGTGGAAGGCGAGCAGGAAGATCGTATTTTTTCCGACATAGGCGATGAATCTGCCTGGGGCAGTATTTTCGATCAGTTTTCCAAACCAGATGCAGAGCAGTGAGCCCGTAAGTCCTACAATGATAAAGAATGGTACACTGAGCGCTCCGTAGATGCCGTATTCGCGGATGGACATGTTAATACCAGGATCAAGGTAGCTTGTCAGGATGTAGATAGCAAGCACTGCCACGATCAGTGGAATGTTCCATTTCTTTTCGAAAAACTGCGTTCTGCCAAGCAGAGTTCCTGCGATCATGAAGATGGTTCCAACACAGGCAAGATCAATGCTCCACGGAAGGAGTACCGGAATGTCAGCAAGTGCCATGGTGATCGCAGTTAAAACGATCAGCGTACCGATCAGGAACTTCTTATCCGCAAGGCAGCGGTCGATCACCAGATGATACACAAGACTTGCTGCAAAAAATGCTGTCAGATACCACATCGCACCATTTGCCACCGTAAACAGGTAAACGTTATCTGTTACAACGGTTGTATCATATAGGCAGTATCTGGAATAAAGTATCCCAAATACAGACTCTTTTGTCTCTGCAAATGTCCTTCCCATTAACGCATAGATTGCTAAAAGTACTGCACTGTAACCAAAATATGGTATCAAAAGGCGCTTTGCCTTGTGAGAAATATTTTCTTTATAACTTCTGCCTTCTTTATAAATATATCCCGACACCACAAAAAACAGCGGAATATAATAATTGATCAGAAAGCGGCTCAGTCCGCAGCTATGTGAAATGATGACAAGTAAAAGTCCAAATCCCCTTGCCACATCCAGATATTGATATCGTTTCATTGTTTACTCCTGTATCCAATCCTGTTTGATCAGTGCACGCTCCCACAGATACGGCTGAATCCTGTTCCAGATATCTGCCGCCTGATGAAACGTGGCATTTTTACCTGCAAGAAAATCGGAAAGGTCACTGCGCACTTTTGCGGGATCATCGATCAGGCTGCAGTTTGCAAAATCTGCCGATGCCACAGTATCTTCAAAAAACTCCCGGTATGGTCCACGCATCCAGTCAAGGATCGGCGCATTAAATCCCAGCTTGGTACGGCGGTAAGCAATCTCTTTTGGCATAAAAGACGCACCTGCATCACGGACGATCGATTTTGAAAAACCGCCATGAAGTTTTGAACGCCAGCCAATGGAAAATGCAAATTCCACGATCCGGTAATCCAGAAACGGCATACGGATCTCAACTCCGGCTGCCATACTGTCCCTGTCATAGTTACGTAAAAGTGTCGGCAGGATCGTCTCATGTGTGGAAACAAATAATGTTTTATTGAGATTATCCAGTTGGTTCCAGTTGGGATGATCCGAATATGCACTCTTTACAGTCTCCCTGCCGAGCAGTTTTTTGGCATGATATTTCAGCATATACTCGCGATAGAGTTTATTTCTCTGCTTTTTAAATGCAGCAGACTGCTGACTCACTCCATCTTCCGCATCCTGATTTAGATATGCAGTCGTGATCATGTCGATCTCTTCTTTTGTCTTTGCATCCGGGTACGCTTTTAATACGTCAAACCCATATCCCGCAAACAGTTCGTCCGCTGCATGCCCATCAAGGGAAACTGTGGTTCCAAGTTCTCTCTCTTTCTTGTAAAGTTCCATCATCGGCACCTGCGGATTGCCCCAGAGTTCCTCGAAACAGTATAGCTGTCGCAAAAACTCACGCTCAGACACTGCGGAATCGATATTCATAAAGGTGTGGCTGATTCCAAGAAAATCCGTAACCTGTTTTGCATATTTTGTCTCATCCTGTGCTGTTCCCGGAAAACATGCCACGTAGGCGTGCTGCCAGTCATTGTTGGTGCGCTCATCTGTCATATTCTTTGAAATATAAGACATCGCACAGATGACAGCAGAGGAGTCAAGACCACCGGAAAGTCCGGTACCAAGTGTCACGTCACTTCTCATACGGATCTTGCAGGCATCTAAAAACAGCTCACGAAACTGCTCTACCTGCTCCTCATAGGAATCCGGTACACAGATCAGATGGTCTAAGGTATTCCAGTAACGCTTCAGGATGATTTTCCCATCTTTTACCCATGCATTGTGCCCCGCCGGGAAACGTTTGATTCCACGGATCAGACACTCCGGCTGTGATTCATAATGGTTGTCCGCAAAATAACGGTCAAACATCGGCTTATTTGCCTCCACTTTCGGAAGTAACGGCAGAATAACTTTCATCTCCGATGCAAATGCAAAACCGCCATCCGGCAGTTCAGCATAAAATAACGGTTTTACCCCGAAACGGTCTCTGGAAATGAAAAGCTGTTTTGTCTGTTTATCCCAGATAGCAAATGTCCACATGCCATTGAAACGGTCCACGCATGCTTCACCCCACTCGCAGAATGAAGCCATGATCACCTCGGAATCACTGGCACTGCGGAATGTATATCCTTTTTTCTGTAATTCGTCCCTGATCTCGATAAAGTTATAGATCTCACCGTTAAATGTCATCCAGTAACGTTCATTGGCATAGGACATCGGCTGACTCCCGGCATTTGAAAGATCTAGGATCGACAGTCTGCGGTGTCCTAATGTCACACCGTCCTCCTGCCACAATCCATAGCCATCTGGTCCACGATGGATCATCGTATTTAAACATTTCATTGCCAGTTCCCGGTCTATCTTTTTATTGACTACACCGTAAATTCCACACATACTACTCTCCATTCCCGTGTGCGAAAAATTCCATTTTTCACACTGATCTCCATTCTTGTATAGTTACAAAAATTGTAACAATTCCATACTTTTATATCTCAAATTTATATTTCACAATTATTTCCGGTGAATCAGCCACAGATAACGTGTATTGGTTACCAGATAGCGTTTAAACAGTCTCTTCGGATCCTGCATGAGACGATACAGCCATTCTAAACTTAATTTCTGCATCCAGCCCGGTGCACGCTTAATATTTCCTGCATGGTAATCAAATCCGGCTCCAACACCGATCATCACGCCATTGACACGGTCTTTGTGTGCATACATCCACTTTTCCTGTTTCGGAGCACCTAATCCCACCCAGATAATATCTGCTCCGGACGCATTGATCTTATCCACCATTTCTTTATCCTCCTCTTCGGATAACTCACGAAATGGCGGCGATACCATTCCCGCAATCTGCAGATGCGGATATTTTTCCGTCAGTTTTTCTTTTAACAGTGAAAGCGTCTCTTCACTGCTTCCGTAAAAATAATGTTTCAGTCCGTTATCGCGTGCAAATAATGCAAGCATCAGATCCGGTCCTGTCACACGCTCTGCATCCGGGAATCCGTGTTTCCTGCTGTAACCGGAAAGTGGTCCGCCATCCGGCAGGACAAATGCCGCACCTGCCTGTACAGTATGATACTGCGGATCATCGTGCGCCATCACTGTCGTATGCACGTTTCCCACACAGATATACTGCCCTCTCAACTGCTCTATATTCTGCTCGATCAGATTTATGGTCTTTTTCATATCCGTCACAAGGATATCAAGACCTAAAATATTGCATGTCGTAAGTTCCATATTTTCTCCGTCCCTGCACTGTCTTTTCTAAATGACAGCATCTTTGTCAAAAACATTCCCGCATTTACTTGTGCACCGTCTCAAGCGGTATATTACCAATATACGATGGCAGTAAACTGAATGTACTATTATAACTTCCTAAAATCTTTCTGCACTTTGACAACGCAAGCATTTCAATAAATGCCTCCTCAATTCCCTCTTTCGAATCACGGTCGATCACATCCGACTGTGGGAAAATCAGTTTTGCGTCCGGCAGTAATTCTTTTAACTCCCTGCGCACTTCTTTATCATCGGTTGCTACAAAAAAGCTGGTGTCTGCTGCTGTTTCCAGTTCTTTTTTCATTCGTTCGGCAAAGAGTGCCAGCGGACTGTTTGCGATCGCCTCCGTATGATCGGTTCTTCTGACATGTACCCCCACACATTGCCCGGTCAGTTCCCGGAACAGATATGCACCCTTTTCTTCAATATTTTTACTTGGTTTTACAAAGGAATAACTCTCTGCTGTAACTTCGCAGATCGGTCCAAATGCCTTTAAATAAATAACCGGAGTCTGTTCGATCAGGCGGAATAATCCCTCATATCCTTCCCGCTCTTTGATTTTTTCCACCTCATCACACTCCAGAAAACGGTCTGCCGAATTTCTCCATTTCTTTTTGGCACGGTCTCCAAGTATCTGTGCTACCGGCTCTTTTTTGAGACCATTCTCACTGATCTCAACGACTTCAAACGGCAGATCAAATAATTCCTGAAAACGGATATTGCATCCGACTTCACGTTTCCACATCACGACCAGTTTACGGTCTAATTTCTTTGCCACTGCATAGGCAGATCCTAAACCAAGCAGCCTGTTTCCAAGCCCTGCACACGGTTCTATAATTATCATCGGTTCACTACTCATACGCTTTCCTTTTCTTTCCTTGTCACACTTCCGCCCTCTACCTGATATACCATATCACAGTTTTTAATGGTAGACAGACGGTGTGCTATGATAAGCATTGTCATTTTTCCCTGCAGGCTGTCGATTGCTTCCATGACAGCAGCCTCTGTTTCCGTATCCAGTGCGGAAGTTGCCTCGTCAAGAACAAGCACTTCCGGTCTGCGGTAAAGTGCCCGCGCAATACCGATACGCTGACGCTGTCCACCGGATAAGCGGACACCTGCTTCTCCGATCATTGTATCAAGCCCTTCATCCAGTGACTTCACAAATTCATCCAGCTGCGCCTGTTTTAAGGCTTCCCAGATATCTGCATCATCAATGCCTTCTGTCCTTCCAAATGCAATATTGTTGCGGATCGTATCGTCTAACATATAGATTGTCTGCGGAATATAACCGATCTTGTCATGCCATCCACGATAAGATTCTTTGATATCCATGCCATCTACCGTGATCTTTCCTGCCTGTGGTTTTAAAACTCCAAGGATCAGATCGACCATCGTGGTCTTTCCTGCACCGGATGGTCCAATAAATGCAACGGACTTGTTCTTTGGGATTGTCACATTTACATGGGATAATACAGCATCCTCTGTGTCCGGGTAATGGAAGGTCATGTCTTCGACTTTGATTTCTTTGTCCAAGGTTACTTTTTTGTAGTTTTCTTCTTTTTCTGTCTGGATCTCCATATCGCGGATCGCAGCGTACTCTTCGCCGATCTTGTGGATCACGACACCGTTATGGATGATCGATCCTAAATATTCTGACATTTTATTTGCCGAAGGAAGCAGGGCAAATGCTGCCGCTGCAAACACCGCAAGTGTTCCGACAAACTGCTCCGGGCTTGTGGAAGTTGCATTGATACGGACAACGATCGCTGCCATCATTCCTGTGATGCAGAGTGCTTCCATGATCGGCTTTGGAATGGAACTTAAGAAAGAGTTCTGTTTGATCACATACGTATAAAGACCGTTCTGCTTTACAAATTCCCCTTCAAAATATGCCTCACGGTTTGCAATCTTGATCTCTTTGATGCCACCAAACGCCTGCTGCATGCACTGTAAGATATTGGCATTGTATTTTCTTCTGTCATCACCGAAACGCGCTAAGGTACGGCGCAGTTTTTTCATAAAGATAAACACCATAATAACCATTGCAAATGCAACACCTAAAGTAAGCAGGGCATCTTTTACCAGTAGATATCCGACTAAGATCAGGCTGACACAGAGCTCTGACATAAGCTGAAGCATATTTAATACCGCCGCATAAAACATTTCCGGATCTGTATTGATATCACGCATCAGCTCTGCACTGTTATGATTCAGAAAAAATGTATAATCCCTGCTGATATAATATTTCATCATACGATCCTGCATCTCGCGCTTTCCATAATAGGAAAAACAATACAGCATATTATTGATGAAAATAATAAATGCATTTTTGGCAATATACACAATAATGATCAGCACACATAAAAATGTGATCAGCTGATTTGTATTCTGCATATGAAATCCATCATAAACAGAACGTATGATATCATTTTTTAATAACTGTTCCGGATTCATTACCGCTGTGATAAACGGGGATAACACAGAAACACCAAGCAGGCTGACGCCGGAATTGATCAGTATCAGAAACATCATTCCGACAAGTTTCCGCTTCTGTTTTCCGTCAAAAACTTTTAATACACTTTTTACCAAATCTTTCATTCTTTTGCCTTTCTTATTTTAAAATTATCCAGTTTTTCTGACACATCCGCTCACTTAAAAGATCATCCGGCATAATGACCGTCTTATCCGGATTCTGATTCAGATAAGCTGCCCATGTCGAAAATGTACTGTTTGACAATATCTGGTTCTGGCATGCTGCCATCAGGAAAAATTCGTCCACGTCAGAAAATTTTCCAAGCTGCGTGACAAACTCCAGCCTGTTTTCCATCTGACACACTTCATTTTTCAGCTGATCCCCGCCTGCTTCCTGTTTCTGACTTTCTAATATGGAGGCAAGTGCTTCCCTTGCACGCTCCATATCATTGGTAAACACGATATACCGCACACCCGGTTTTTCCTGTTCCATCCGCTCTATGGCATGTTTAAAATAAATACCGGCAGGTCCCATGATATCCCCGCCTCTGACGTGCACGGCGCAGGTTGGCGTCTTTTTGAACTCTTCCTGTAACTTTTTCACTGTCTCACTCTGCTCATAAGCCGGCGTCATCATCGCAGTGATCTCGTCTAAATATTCTTCAAAATAAGCAAGATGCTGCCAATAACCATACAGATATTTATCACGTATAAATTTTTTCTTATATACTCCCGGATCAATATCATTCACATCATAACGGTGGCCACGGTTATGATACACCTCGCGTTCTTTGATCACATGATATTTTAACGCACGTCTTATGTGCTTGTAAATCTTCTGACCTAAATTATGATTTGGAAATGATTCCTTTTTATCATATTTCAGATGAAACTTGTCAAGCTCAAAATCCCGCAGAGTGGAATTATCACATTCCGAAATATCAAGAAGCAGTGAATCGTTCTCCCGCCTTGCCTGGGCATAGCCGCAGGCATAATTAAACAGCTGGTTACCCATGCCGTCTCCAATTTTTACTGCTATCATTTCTCTGTTACCTCATACTTTTCTGTAATATCCGGTGGTTCAACTGCCCATATACTTCAATTTTTCTTTGCATACACTTTATATTCTTCATTTTCAAATACCTGCTGGTAAGAATATTTCTTTACAAATGACAAAACCACGTCCGTCTTTTCCGACGGTTTGTCAAGCGCTGTTTTATTAAAAACCACAAGCGGCATTGTTTTTCCGCCGCTGTCTGACTCTGCCGATGCATCAAGCTGCTGTTTTATCTCTTCTGCCGTGACATAATCTGTCTCGATCCAGCCGCCGCAGCCTGTAATATATGGTGCCCTTCCTGTCAGATAATGTAATATCGGAATTGCACCACAGGCAACCATTTTATCGCTTTCCCCGCCATATGATTTTATAAAGTTCACCACTTCTTCCATTGGCAGGACAATAGCTGTATCATACCTGATGCCACGCAGTTCATCAAGTGTAAACTGCTGCTTTTGTTCTTTATCTCTTACGTATGCCTTTGTCATATATAGACTCTGTGACGCAGTTAATATCACGCACCATATTGTGAATATAATCACAACAATTTTTCTATTGTTCTCTGACTTTCTGATTTTCTCTCCAGCACAGATCAAAATATATGGCAGAATATAAAACGCTTCATTACACAGATGTGTGATTCCCACATTTGAACCGATCGGCATCAGGACTGCAAGCGCACAGGATGCTAGTGTAAGTATTTTAAATTCTTCCGAAGTTTCTTTGTCTCTTAAGATCAGAACTGCACATACATACATCATGGCTTTTATCACTGCAACTGCATTCAGATAATCTCCAAGTACACGGTACAGGATCGATAATCCTGCAATCTGATCTGCGCCTAAAACTGCTCCTGCCAGCAAAAGCACTGCCACAGCGATCATACCATATCCAATAACCGGCGCAAGCCTTTTTATTTTTGCTGCTGCCAGATAAATAACATAGATCACGGCAAGTAACAACATTCCACGCACAGTTCCCTTGAAATTGATCACCACCATGTTGCCGATCGTATGTCCGTCATTTGAGTTTCCCGCATAGAGAAACATGTCTGCAACCATCTGAAAATAAGTGCTGATCCCACATGTTTTGTACATGAGCACAAGTCCTGCTGCAAGACTGCACAAAACACCTGCCACGCACCATAACACCTGACGTACAAAATATGCCACATCCTTTTTCCGGTAAAGATCATAAAAAAGAACTGCAAATACAGCAAATTGCAATAGGGAAGATATCTTGCAGAAAGAAGCCAGCATTAAAAATGCTGCTGCAAAAAAGAGCATCCATGACTTTTTATCATTGACCGCCCGGATGAGAAAATACAATCCCGTCAGTGCCATAAATGCAACTGCCGTATTATAAATAAAGAAATGAAAATTACATTTTGCAAACACCATAGCAAACGCAAGTGCCGGAAGTATCAATGTATCCCTGCGATATCTTACATAGAGCCGGTAAGACAAGAAGCAAAGATAAAAACAGACTGCTGCCCACGCAGCCTCCATACCGATATATGCCGGTATATGCAGCACTTCAAATAATCTTAACAGACAGCCGCCTAAAATATTCGTCAGAAACAAAGGAAGATAAGTACTGTCCATATCTGTAAAACAAAAACGATACTGATTCAGATTAAAACCGACATCGCTGACATCAATGCTGTAATTCCAGCCCGATAATGGCAACAGCGGAATCAGTGCGATCAAAATGATCCAGCCAAATTTATATGTTCGTTTCATAAAAACCTCATTTCCAAGCTCTTTTCTACTAACTAACCATACTTTTTCAACAGCCTGCAGACTATACTCCGGAATAAAGCATAGCTACCATTACAATACCGTAAACAACACAGAGCGCCATCAGCACCTTATCATGTAAAAGCACCTCAACCGGATCTCCCTCAGAATTGCCCTCAACCGTCAGACTATATTTCATGCAGATTAAGATCACGATCGGTACAGTCCACATTGCATATTTCATTCCTGCATTGGTAATATCCTTACACCATAGAGCATAAAATGTATTGAGCAGGGCAAGACACATATACATGTTCTTGTCGAGAAAATCTCTCGTATAATATTTAAGTACCTTCCTCGTATCCCCGTCTTTTTTCTTCTGCAGTTCGTTTCGTCTCTTTCCAAGGCTGAAATAAAATGCGCCGGAAAGTACAGTCAGATACTGCCATTCAGATACTTCCGTTCCAGTCAGCACTGCACCAAAGAGTACACGGAGCAAAAATCCGGAAGCAAGGATGGTCACATCCAAAAGCGGTACATCCTTAAGTCCCATACTGTATGCCACATTAATAAACAGATATAACAGCACAAGTGTATAACTGCCTGCTGTTGCATCTGATACTGCCAGTAAAACCATTGCCACGATCAGAATGACTGCCATCAGTATCACAGCATGCACCGGTGTGACTGCGCCGGAAGCGATCGGACGTTTTTTCTTCGTCGGATGCATCCGGTCTTTTTCCGCATCCCTGATATCATTAATAATATAGACAGCGGATGTGACCAGCGAAAATGCGATCATTCCAAGTAATGTTGCCATAAATTTCCGGCGGTCTGTGAGATTGCCGCTGAAGATCAGCGGCATAAAAATCAGTATGTTTTTGATATAATGATGTACTCTCATAAGATATAAATATTTTTTCATCCAATCGTTCCTTAATTCATTTCATAATCAGACAATTTTACAATGATCGTATCGTCGATAACCTGAATGGAGCCATCTGCAGGATAAGCCGGCATTTCTTTCACCGCTTCTCTCTGCATCCAGCTCTGAATCTCCTCATAAGTGCCATAATATGGTGAAAATCCAAGGTAGTCAGACATCAGATACAGCAGTGAATTATACCCTAAATTAGTATCTGCTTTTCCACCAACGATAAACGTATCACCGATCAGGCTTCCCATACTGCCTGTGCTGTCTGAGATCTGTGTTCCAACCACGATCACAGCTTTATCCTGGGAATAATCCTCCACACTGCGTATTTTTGTGATCAAAGTCTGTACATAGGAAAAATCATGATATTTCGTATATTCAAGTGCCATATAATTTCCATTTGCATACCAGACAAACACAATTACCAATGCTGCTGTAAGCAGTGCCGATACCCAGCCTGCTATACTCTTAACCGGTGCCTGCAGTTTCAGGTTCCACAAACATGCATCCATCCAGAGCAGGAAAAATATAAAGAAAAATACAACCGGATATGCCATCAGTGTATAACAATAAGAATTCGGTGCCATCACATAGATCAAAAACATTGCTGCCGGAAATACCAATATGCCGCACAGAGCAATTACCTTATTTAAATATTCCTTTTTCTTTAAAACCAGATATGCTCCGATACCAGCTGCAAATAACAGCCACATCACTTTGATCAGACGTTTTATGGTCCGGTTATAGTTAATCCCCATAACATCCGAATATCCCAGATCAAAAAACGAAGTATAACACTGCTTCACTGCATCAATGAGCTGCGTAAACGTGATCTTTCCCATCGTATCGCCACCCTGATAACTCGTAAGCTGTATATGCGTTACTGCAAGTACTGCCTTATTAATAAGAAAATAAACTACAATACCTGCTGCCATCACAACTAAAAATCGGACGACCATAAGAAAAAATTCTTTCCATTGTGTTTTCTCTTTTATGCCGCCAAATCCTGCCTTTAAGACCACTACCATAAGCAGGATACATACAGTATCCGGAAAATATGCCTGATATACACCCAGTGAACAGGCAGCCATTAAAACTGCTGCTATGTCTGCAATGATATTTTTCGGATATTTCACAGTCAGCCACGCAGCAAGCACGCTGAAAAATATACCGATCGCATAATAAAGTGACAGAAACATAAAAAAATACATGGACACAACTGCCGGAAATACCGTCATAAGTCCTCCGATAAGTCCTGCGGTCAGCCTGTTTTTCACCTGAAAGATGGAAACGATCATTCCTGCTGATAATGCAAGGAACAAAAGTGCAAAGATCCCGTTAAAAAGAGGCAGTGAATAAGAACCTCCAAATACCGAATGCATAAACCGTCCCATCCAGTTTAACAGCCATCTTCCCTGTTCTGTGCTAAGTCCGATACCTCCGGGTGTATTTGCAAGTTCATCATAGTTATATAATTTATTGGTGAACTGATACAAATGTGCTGCAAGCCCTGCCACAAACGCAGCATAAAAAGCTGTCTTTACCGCTCCCGAAAGATTCCGGTACCACTCGGTCAGATACTGATCCGGCATTTTCCATTTAATCGTATTCATAACGTTTTCCTCTATCTGTTACTTTCTCAACTTCATTTACTCTTTATTGTATCAAATATATATAGTGAGTGTCAAACAGTAGATTCCTCTGCCTGTTCCATTTTTCTTGACACCGCAGGAAGCATTGTTTATGATGTTTATATCTATGTACTGCAATCAGAAAGGAGTGTTCTTAAGATGGGTACGATCCTCGGAGCCTCTTATTATCAGTTAAAATACTGTCTGCGCAACAAACTGCGGCAGGCAACAGATGACTCAGATTTTCTTTACCGGCATTATGTCGGCAAACCGTTCTATGATACGGATACATTAAATAAATATACGGCAGACCTGATCCGTTTCGGCAAACCGTTTATGATGGGACGTTTTGGTGCTGTCGAACTTTTCAACATGCGTGTGGATGAATTTCACATGGAATCCAAAAAAGAAAAAGCCTGCGAACAGCTTTTTACCTGCGCCGGCTTTTTCCCAAATGATCCTGCACTTCTTCCCCGTTTTAACGATATCATGAAAGATGCCTGCAGGCAGACGGATATTTTAGGATTATGGCAGAATGCATGCGAGGACTATTATATCCGCAAATACTGTAAAGATTTAAGCGCAACATGCCGCCTGATCTCTTTAGAGCCATGGCGCAGCAATAATCCATGGTCTGCTGCCCTTGCCGGGAAAAAGGTACTTGTCATTCATCCATTTGAAGAGTCGATTCAAAGTCAGTACAGACACTTTGATAAAATTTTTCCGGCTACAGACATTCTGCCTGAATTTGAATTAAAAACTTTAAAAGCAGTGCAGACCGCAGGCAGTGCTACAGATGCGCGTTTTGCCACATGGTTTGACGCGCTCGATTATATGTGCAGGGAATGCGAAAAAATCGATTTTGACATCGCCCTGCTCGGCTGTGGAGCTTACGGTTATCCATTAGCTGCCCATATCAAAAAAATGGGAAAACAGGCAATTCATCTCGGTGGATGCCTGCAGATATTGTTTGGTTTAAAAGGAAGACGCTGGGACGAGGAAGAACCGGATATCGTTGCCATGTATAACGATTACTGGCATTATCCGATGGCAAGCGAAGTACCGACCGGAAGCAGCGACGTAGAAGGCGGCACTTACTGGAAAAAAGAATAATAAGGGGGACAATTATTATGAGTAAGATTATTCCTGTTATGGTTCACCATGAAACCGGAGAAAAAGCACAGGCTGCCGGAAAAAAGAACCAGGAATATTTAAAATACTGTATTGCACAGGCAAAAAAATATAATGAAAAAGTTGTTTTGTTAGGCGATGAATACAACAAAGCCTGGTGTGACGACTGGCATAATGCGAATGATTTCATCACTGAAAAATGGACAAAGTTCCACTCTGTTTTTGAAAATCTTTCTACCTATCCGACTGCGTGGGCAGAAGGAATCTTCAAACGTTTCTTCCTTATATTAGAGTATTTAGAGCGCAACTCCTTTGAAGAATGTGTCATCATCGACAGTGATGTTCTGCTTTATTTAAATGTCAGTGAATATGAACCGTTCCGTCACTGCAAGGTAGCTGCCGAGACTCCGCTTTTACAGGATTTTGCAATGCTTGAAGAAGGTAACGGTCTAAAATGGAAAACCTGCGCAGGATTTTCCTATTTTACCACGGAAGGTCTTCGTGAATTTACGGATTTCTGTATCGATATGTATGCAAATCATAAAGATATCCTGATGAAAAAATGGGATGTCCACCGCAAATTCGGCATGTACGGTGGTGTCGGCGAGATGGCATTGCTACACCTTTGGGTTTCATCTCTTCCGGAAGGCGAATATTTAAACCTGTTACAAGACGATGCGAACCACAGCGTATTTGATAATTCTGTCGGCGAATCTTCCGGCTACTTAGAACACCAGTATGAATATATCAAACGCTTAAGTGTGAAAAATCTTCACTGGGAAAACGGCAGACCTTATTGTTATACGATCGACGGACACGAAAAAACCTGGTTTTTGAATCTTCACTTTGTTGATATCACAAAAATCTTCATGGAAGGAATCTATGAAAACCAGTCTTATTCCGCGCATGCCAAGTTTGTGACCTATATGTTAAAATGCCGCGGCAGGCTTGCGGATATCAAACACGGCAATACAAAGTGGCAGCAGAAACTAAAGATCAGACGCAGCCAGAAAGCATGATCTTTGTATAGATCTGTAATACTCTGCTGCAAAAAATGCACAGAACACCATACAAAACATAATCTGTGCAAAAATTTCTAATGCCCCGCAGCACGGGCAGAAATGGAGACATCATGTCCAAAGAACGTTCTTCGAATTTTGAATTATTACGTTTATTATGCATCTTTGGTATCCTGATGATGCACACTTTCGGAGGTATTGATACATCTGTATCACTGCTTAACACAGAGATCCATGTACTGGTCAATTCCATTTTTAACATGGGAGTTACCTGTTTTATATTAATTTCCGGTTATTTTGGTATCCGTTTTGATTTCAAAAAACTGATCCGGCTTGATCTCATGATCATCTTTTTTACGGTATTTGGTACGATCGCCGTCGGCAATTTTGGCATAAAATCACTGATTAAATCCTGTATTCCTGTAATTTCAAGATATTACTGGTTTATCAGCTGCTACTTTTTCCTCTGCTTTTTAACACCGTTTTTAAACCAGATCCCGGAAAAACTATCAAAGGAAAACTTTAGGAAGCTGCTTGCCATATTGCTGCTTCTTTTCTCTGTGATCCCTACTTTCGGATTTTTTGAGATCATGCAGGACGGTGGAAAAGGGTTAGTTCACATGGTTATGATCTATCTGCTCGGACGTTACCTTTCACTCTATCATAACCGCAGCCACAATGTTCATCGCCTTCTTTCAGGGCTGCTTCTTAGCATTGGCTTTATTTTCCTTGCGGACAGTTCGCTGACGTTTCTTCGTGGAAAACTCTATACGACCTTCTGCCGTGACTGCTCGATCTTCATTATATTCGGTTCTGTCATGGTATTGCTGCTGTTTCGGGAGATTCATTTTCACAGCCGTTTTATCAACCGTGCTGCAGGAAATGTACTTGCCATTTATGTGTTAGACGGAACGGTACAGACATTTCTGCTGAAATGGATCGATCTTAAACCTTATGCAGGATCATGGTTTTTAGTATTCCCTGCGATCGGTTATGTGCTTGCTATCATGGTAATTGCATGTCTGCTCAATGAAGTACGTAAAGCGACGATCGGACGTTTAGAGCCATGGATCGTGGATGTGGTCAACCGCGTGGTAATGTGGGGTGCAAATGTGGTAAGAACTGTAGCAGAAAAGTTAATGGCGTATTTTCTTGCCTGATGATGTTCACTTAAAAGACAAAAAGAGGTGTTCCGGAATTTCCCGGCACACCTCTTTTTTCCAAAATCCTGCTAATTACATTTCCTACAATAATTTCCGGAATACCGGCAATTTCTTCAAAACCAGCGTAACTGCCACTTCGATCAGAAAAGCAATCAGGATCTCAATGATGTACGCCGGCAGCATTCCGATCACAGGGGTTAATGTATTTGCAATGATATCCAGTCTTCCCCCTGTTCCGATAAATCCACCTAAAAGATAACATCCGAATACACAGCTTCCGACACATCCCAGAACTTTTTTCGTGTGCTCAGACAGACGTTCTTCCTGAAAGAGAAGTTTTGCATTTAAGAAGATCACAATGACCGGGACAGACAGCCATGTGCCAAGATATACTTCCTGGTAATTTCCAACGGAAAGGTAATCTTTATATACCATCATCTGCGTGAGAACTGCCGCAGCGATCACAGTCAGGTTTCTTCCTATATTCTGCGGCGTCACAAATTTTTTCTCACTGAAATATTGATCTAACCCATATCCGATCAGCGGATAAAAAATAACATACTGGAACAGTCCGCCGAAATTATAGTATCCGCAGAGTCCATATCCCCACAATACCCACGCTGTAGGTTTCAGGCAATCAAGCAATAACTGCAGAATGATCAGATACCAGAAGGTATTTTTTGTCATATTCTGTGCCAGCGGACGTAATATCGGTAAAATAGTGAGCACGCCAAGATAACTGTATAAAAACCAGTATGGCAGATAAACAAGATCTGATGGCAGGGATAAAAGGAAAGAAAACGGTGTAAACGGACGCTCTCCTTTTAATACCAGTTTCAGATAATATAAAAATGAAAACAGCACGATTACGAAAATCATGCGAAGAATCCTTTTTTGGAATAAGTCTTTTCCACTCTCATTTTTTCCGAGCAGAAGTGCACCGGATACCATGAAAAACAGTGGTACCGCACCTTTGCATATCATGGAAAGGAAAAACGATATTGCATATTCGACGCCACTTTGAACAGAAAATGACATAAATGCTGCAGAATGATTGTACATGACCATCAGGATCGCAGCAATGCGGATGGCTTCAAGGTAATATTTCTTTTTCATAACTAACTTTTCTCCTTTGTGTATAATGGAATAAACAAAACACTTACATATCCTTATCCGCCTTCCCGGTTGCTTCAATCCTGTGCTTTGATGAAGCTGTATCTATCGCTTTGCTTAAGTAATAGCCCTCCCACAGTTTCGGGGCAACGGCAAGTGCTGCCTCTTTCACTTTTTCATAATCTGCTTCACGGAGTACCTGATCCAGATCGCTGAGACGGTCAATAACGATACCGCAGGCATGCTCTTTTACAAAATATGCCATTCCTGACTGGCTCCATACGATAACAGGAAGACCTGACGCAAGGTAAAGTGCACATTTGTGTGAATTGTTGTATCGAAGGTATTCACCCAGGCCGCCTTCGATCTCATCTTTTCCGCTGCCATCCCAGACTAATCCATAATCCATCTCTGCAACTGCGAACGGTATCTCATCGGAAGACAATATTCCGTGATAATAACACCCATCTGCCAGCGTTTTTTCACGCTCCGGATCAAGTTTTCCCCATAATTCCATTCTGACATCAGAAGGTATCTCCATGACAGATAAAAATTCTGATTTGTTTAAATTGCCGGCAAATGCAATTTTTACTTCATTTTCTTTTTTGTGTGCATGCGATATTTCACGGATTTTAGCGATCTGTGTCTCATTCATCCGGTAATCCCAGATTCCGACCGGTATCATGTCCGAAGAAATACCGTTTTTCTTTAACATGGAAACAGTATTGACATTCGGTGCAAGAATTTTATCTGCTGCTGCAAGCGCTCTTACCTCACCGGGATCTCCATCGGTCTGTCCGTCATAGCGGAATGCATTCAGATCGTTGACAAAACAGATGATCCGGTATTTTTTTACACGCTGCAGGCTTTTTAACAGACGGATTTTTAAATGATTCTCCGGAATCGAATAAAATACATTGTCGTTTTTGTTCACGTGAAACAGTAAAAACAAAACCAGATATGGCAGATCTAACAGCTTTAAATATTTACTGCAGTGTTTTGGTACGCTCCAGATGATCTTTGCATTTTTATCTGCAAGCACAGAAAACACGTCCCGCATTGCTTTGCCTGCTGCATCAAATGTCTCATCCTGTCTTTGATTTAACACATAAATATTATTTTTCATGTTTTTCCTCCACTATGCCCGGATATAATAACATTCCGCACAAAAGTAAAAATATATTCATAAATCCATTTAACACAAACTGCTCTAACACGCCATACAATGCTAAAATTCCTATCATTACAAGTTCTTTATAACACTCCATCCGGTACAGTCTTATCATAGTTTTAAAGATGATCACAAAGAACAGTACCGCCACAAGAATACCTGCGTAAAATGTCACATTCATATAGCTGTTGTCGATCAGTCCATGATAACTCGTATAAAAAACTGCCTGCGTACGTGGAAACAGAGACAATCCCTGATCTTTATAATAAGTATTCATGATATAAACTCTTCCCGAAACGAGATGATTGATCTTATAAAGCAATGCATTATTTCCATCATAAAAAAGTGTTGTAAGCAGGGAAAATACTGCACCGACCGGCACCGAGCACACCAGTACAGACTTTATTTTTTTATTTTTTACAATCTTTTCAAATAAGATCAGCCCCCAGCAGAAAAAGAATACAAGCACACCCGTCCTGCAAAATGTCATCTTGTAAAAAACAAGTGCGATCAGCGAAGTCACAGCAAACCACAGTATATTTAATCTTTCATAATTATAATACAATACCAGAAGTAACGCCAAAAATATCGTCAGAAACGCTGTATTCGGTTCCCCCATTGCAAATCCGTAAACATGCTGTTCCACATAGCCCGAATCAAGTTTAGTCTGTTCTCCGATATTAAAAATTCCAATCAAAGAACCTCCCACCAGTATCACTGCTGCCACACAACGGATCCACACTGCGATCTGTGCAATCACAGAAAAACGACAGTTCTTCATCGCTGCCACCGTCATGATCGACAACAGCCACATGTTCTGTCTTGTGATCACGGAAAGCATCACTCCGATTCCCATCATACCTGCGATCCAGAATACTTCCCGCATGGTATATGTCGTAAATATCATTTTGATGCCCCAGAACAAGATCGCTGTATAAAAAAAATATTTATAGATATTGTCACCATGATCGTAGGAAAATGCTTTCATCAGTACGTTGATTGCAAAATAGGCATAAAAAGAGACAACTCCGATTTTTTTTACGTCAGCATTTTTTAAAAATGTTCTTACCGTATTCATTTGCTATCCCTCTATATTCCTCTCTTTTTGCCAGACACGCATATTCCTGCATAAATTGCCACTTCTATTAGGATTCCGAAAAATATCCCCGCCACTGCTGCTTTTGCAATTTCCTGTTTAAATTCCTGTATAGTAGGCGCATAAGCAAGATATCTCTGCTGAACATCTGCCACATATGGCGCATCTAATACATGTACTCCGTTTTTACCAATACTCTCCTGTACCGTATCTTCTATTGCCTCTAACAGATATCCGGCAAATTCCAGGGCATCACTTTCATTTTCCAATGAAAATGTTCCATAGGTTCTTGGGTATTTCACATGCACTGTAATCACAGCCGAAGAAGTATTCTGCTCTAAATCAAACATATCCTGATATGCCAGATATTCCATATCATATCCGCTTAACTGTTTCATCTTCTCATAGGTACTGCGGCTGCCTGCCACTGTGATCACGGTTCCAACACGCTCTGCAGCACTCTCTGTACTGTATTCCTCCACAAATAAAGATGCCATAACACGGTAATCATCCTCATAATTTTTTTCAGAAATATAAGAACGGTTTGAATAATATTTATACCCACCCAAAAGCATTGCTCCTGCCAGTGCTCCAACAAGCATCAGCCACCATACTTTAAGGTTTCCCTTCAGTATCTCCCATACCGTATATTCTCTGTCCGTCTCAAATGTACTTTTATCCACTACAGCTTCTCCGTTTTCTTTCCATTCATTTGCTTCTGCCAAAATTCTGCTTTCTGACTACATATATTTTTCATTTTACCGCAAAACACATGATTTTAAAAGCCTAAAAACAATATAAAAAAATCCGTACTTCATTTCTGAAATACGGATTTTTTCAATCTGCTTATTCAATTACAAGATCAAGCCAGTCATCTACCGGAACAAATCCGACATAAGTCTTACCTGTATTGATCTTAATCTCATTACCTGCCGCATCATAATAACGTGTCGGGGAAGTCATTTTCTCTTTTTTCCATGTAACCGGAATTGCTTTTCCGTTGGTCACATAATATCCTCCACCCTGACTGACACAGTCAAAGATCAGATAACCGTGTTCATCATACTGTGTATATCCGCAGCTCTGGATCAGAAGATTCTTAAAGCAAAGCTGTTTGTTGTCATTGCCCGGATCTACATGTGCTTTACCATACTCTGAATAATAATAGAGCTGGTCATCTGCATTGTACTCTAAATAAGAACCGTTATGAGGAAATGGAAGATCTACCAGTTTTGCATCAATTGCATCAGACGCTGATGAAAGATCCACCGGATTACTCTCACTTGCGAACTGATAATGTGGACCCTCATAATAGGAGGTATATTCTTTGGACACACCGCTGTTCTCAAAGTTCTTGTCCAGATCGCCCGGTAAGATATATTCGGTATACTCTCTTGATTTACCGTTATCCACACGGGAGAAAGTACCACTAAAATTATCCACACTCGGATCTGCCATATATTCATCAATATAGAAAGGACCGCCATCATGACAGATGACTGCATTCCACTCAGATGCGATCAGTATATTCGTCGGGCGCACACTCCGGATGCTTCCTAACTGTTTGATATTCTCCCAGTCTTTGACAAGTACCATAAATCTGGTGATCCTGCCGTTTAATGTACTGTTCATCATCTCATAAACAACATCTGCCTGGGATAATCCATAATGTGGCAATGCAATAGACTCATTGTCCACCATGACTGCGATCGGTCTCTGATTTTTAAGACTCTCATCGATCAGTTCGTTCGTCAGCTCGCTGCGATACATCCCCTCTGGAAGCACTTCCTCACTTTCAGTCTCAGTCTCCTCTGTTCCTGCTTCTGTCATGGCAACCTCTGTCGAATCAGCCGCCGTCTCGTCTGTGTTTTTGCTGCCGCATGCTGTAATGGATACTGTCATTGCAAGTGCAGTCAGCATTAAAATCGCTCTTCTCTTCAAACTAAATACCTCTCAAAGTAATTATTTGTGCATTTTGCGCACCGTTTCTGTTATTATACCACCCTTTAAGACTTTTTTACCATCTTATTTTCACGTTTTAAGAAAACCTTAAGGTAAAAAGCTGTAATTCATAAATTACTTCTTTTTCCACTTTGCATACAGTGTCTTATTTCCGCTGCTTCCTTTATTGATGACAGTAACTTTCTTTTTAAATTTCTTATCTAAATACCATCCCTTAAATACATACCCTTTTCTTGTCGGATTTTTCAGTTTGATCGTCGAGGTCTTGTATGTATATGCAGTCGGATTCTTCTTCGCATTTTTTCCACCGTTTAGCTTATAGGTGATCTTATATTTTGTGAGTTTCCACTGTGCGTACAGGGTAATGTTCTTTGTGAGCTTGATCTTCTGTTTATTTTTATAAGACTTTCCTTTTCCGTTCGCCTTGGTCTTCCAGCCCGCAAACGTGTAATATTTCTTCGAAAACTTATTTTTTGAGATCGCGGTGGAAACACCTTTTGCCATGCTCTGCTTGCTCATGCTTCCCTTGCCGCCATTGCTCTTGAATGTGATCTTATAAGTTGTCAGCTTTGCGAGTTTCTTCGATGAAACACTGCTGTCCGCATATTTATTGCAGACTGCAACTGCCTTCACCGTCTTACCAGGGGAAACTGTAAATGCTCCCGTATAACGTGTGCCCTTTGAATATGCCGCATTTGGCTCACTTCCGTCTGTGGTATAATAAATAACTGCCCCAGATGTTTTCGATGTTATTTTTACTTTATAGGAGGTACCGCTTACCGACGCTGAAATAACTGGCTTTGCTACTGTCTGAGTGATTGTGGCAATCGTTCCCGGTGCTGTGGATGTCGCCCCGGAGTCGATCGTACATGCCGGCAGGTACCCCTCCCAGATATCTTCTTCCGCATGGAAAACATAGGAACTATAATTTACTGTATCATAATAATTATCGCTTCTTTCAAAATAACCATAGTAAATGGTTCCGTCCGCATCATCCCATGTACAGTCTACATTGTACCAGGAATCGTTAAGGCGCACTTTATTCCACTCGTGATAGTAACTTGTTACTGCTACGGCATCGATTCCTGAGCCATTGCACATCATCTCAAATGCCTGTGAATATCCCGCACATACCGTCAGATCTGTGCAAAATACACTGTAGGCAGACTGGGAATATGCCGTATCCTCATCTTTAAAATTATTATCATATAAGGTCTGGTTATATTCCACTTTATCAATGATCAGATCATGGATCATTTTTACCTTTTTCTCATCTGTTGAACATGCATCGATCTTCTTCTGCCAGGATGAAACCTGACTCTGCACTTTTTTTGTTGCAGCTGCACGTGCGGAACCATTTGCAAATGCAGGATAAACACAGCCTGCAATACCATAAGTTCCATTTTTTAAGTATGCACTCTTTAAGAAATAGTACTGTGGATTTGAATAACGGAAGATCTGATATACCTCCTCCATCTGCGATAATGACAGCGAACTGCTGCCTACTATATCAATATAATAGTAAGTTGTCCCACTGATATTGTATTTTGCTGCATCTGCCTGTGTTGTCATATACTTTAAACAAACTTTATTCAAAGCATCCCAGTATGCCTTTTCCTTACTGCTTAACTGATTATAAAAATAATAACTTCCATATTTTTCCCAGGTACTGTTATAATATGCAGATGATTTTAAAATATTTTCTGCTTCTTCCTCTTCCGCAGTTTCGCGATCCAGTGTGATTTCACCAACTGCTTCAAACGGCAGAAGACCCGTCGGCATCTCCGAAAGTGTGGCTGATCTTGCTTCATTCTCTCCTGTTGTCTGCACATCCACCGTTTCTTCGGTTTCAGCAATTACTTCGACTGTCTGTGTCTCTGCTGCTTCTTCGGTTTCGGATGTTTCTTCAACCATCTGTGTTTCCGGTATTTCTTTCCCCTCTGTCGTCTGTATTTCTTCCGTTTCAGAGGTTTCTGTTTCGACTGTTACTCCCGGTGTTTCATTCTCAAGCAAAGCCTCGGCAGCACTTTTCTCCGTTTCTTCCTGCGTTACCTCTGCTGCGTAAGCACTCCCCATGTCTGCCGGTGCAAGCACAGTCCCCACAGAGACTAAGGCAGCCATAAACATTGCCAATACTCTTTTTTTCATACCTGACCTCCTGTTTCGTTTATACCTTATTTAACCTTTTCCATATCCTCACGGTTCGTATCCGAAACGATATAGTGCGGTCTTTTTTTGACTTCCAGATATGTCTTTGCGATATACTGTCCCATAATCCCCATACAGAATAACTGTATGCCGCCGATCAACGTGATAATACATACCGTTGACGCCCAGCCATCCACCGGATCTCCAAAGACCAGTTTTCGGATAACGATAAACACAACTGCTACAAACGATACAAATGTCATAAACATTCCGAACCAGGATGCTATGGAAAGCGGAGCCTGTGAAAAATTAATCACACCATCGATCGCATATTTAAATAACTTCCAGAAACTCCATTTTGTTTCTCCGGCAACGCGATTGACATTTTCATATGGAAGCCAGTATGTCTTAAACCCTATCCACCCGAAAATACCTTTCGAAAAACGGTTATACTCTCCCATCTCAACGATCGCATCAACCATGCTGCGTTTCATCAGCCGGAAATCTCTCGCACCATCTACAATGTCTGCATCTGAGATCTTATTGATCAGACTGTAAAATCTTCTTGCAAACCAGCTTCTGATCACCGGCTCTCCTTTTCTTGTTGCACGGCGTGTTGCCACACTGTCATATTCCTGATTCTCCAAAATATCGAGCATCTGCGGCAATAATGCCGGTGGATCCTGCATATCTGCATCCATTACTGCTGCATAATCACCGGTCACATTACAAAATCCGGCATACATTGCAGCTTCCTTGCCAAAATTTCTGGAAAATCCGATATAAGTCACATGATCATCTTCTTTTGCGAACTCTTTCAAAAGCCCCAGTGTACCATCCTTTGATCCATCATTGACAAAAATCATCTCATAATCACAGTCCATGGACTGCATCACTTTTTTTGTTTCCCGATAAAAAATCGGTAACGCTTCCTGCTCATTATAGCACGGAATAATCAATGAAATTTTCATATGTTTCTCTATTCTCCCTTTTCCTCATTCTTATCTTGTTTGATCCATGTTCGTTCGCTGATGATATAACGTGGTCTCGCCTTGACTTCCATATAGATTTTTCCAATATATTCACCCAGCACGCCAAGACAGACGAGCTGTACACCTCCCATAAAACAGATCACACAGATCGTACTTGCCCATCCGGTCACAGTTCTGCCGCAGATCTGTGTAATGACCGCCCACAAAACGCCAATAAAACTTAATACAGATACTCCGATACCAATACCAGAAATAAGACGCAGCGGTTTTACACTTAAACTTGTGATTCCATCAATCGCGAGATTGACCATCTTTGCAAGTGGGTAATGTGATCTGCCCGCAATCCGCGCGTGCCTCTCATAAAAAACACTTGTGCTCTTAAATCCAACCAGAGGGATCATTCCCCGTAAAAACAGATTTACCTCCTTAAATCCGGCAAATTCTTTTAAAACCCTCGCCGAAACCAGGCGGTAATCCGCATGATTGTAAATGGTCTCCACCCCCATCCATATTAAAATTTTATAAAATGCCTGTGCCGTAAGCCTCTTGAAGAAAGTATCCGTATCGCGCTTACTTCTGACTCCATAAACCACTTCTGCACCATCATAATAAGCATCTACCATTGCTTCCATTGTCGCAATATCATCCTGTCCATCACAGTCAATTGAGATTGTGATGTCAGCGACATCTTTTGCCTCCATCAGTCCCGCAAGAACCGCATTCTGATGTCCCCTGTTGCGGCTCTGGCTTATTCCGATAAAATAAGGATTTTCTCTGGCAAGTTTCTCTATGATCTCCCATGTGCGATCCCTGCTCCCGTCATTCACAAAAAGTATACGGCTCTTTTGACTTATCTTTTCCTTCTTAATCAACAACAATAATTCCTCTAAAAAAAGACCGGAAGTTACCGGTAAAACTTCTTCTTCATTATAGCACGGAATTACAATATATAAGATTGCCTTCATTGACATTCTCCCTTTTTCTCTGCACAGACATATCCTTCGATTCTGCTCCTTACCCGGATATACCTTTTTATTTCCGGAAAACCCACAATTTACTGATCACATAATTCAATATGATTACAATAATCTGTGCCGCTATCTTAACTGCCATACTTCCAAATCCAAGCTCTGTGATAAACACAAAAAGTATCACTTCTTCCACAAGCAGCGTTGCAACACGTCCGCCAAAAAAGTTCATCATCTGTACAAAAAATTCTTTTGCTCCATTCGTCTTTCCATCAAATACCCAGATACGGTTCGTAAAAAAAGCAAATAAAACTGCTAAGATCCAGGAAAAAATGTTGGCAACAAGCTCATTCATTCCAAGTGAAACATTAAAAAAGGCATATGTGATAACACTTATCACAAATGTCAATCCGCCAAAAAATAAATATAATAGCATTTCCTTATGTTTTTTATAAAATGGTTCAAAAATATTTAAAACAGGCAGATGCATCAGCCGGTCAAATATATCCTGTTTCTTTGTATCCATATATTCCTCCGTTCTTTCGTGCAGCTCTATCATAACTTTCTAATTATAGAGTATTCATGGTCTGCTGTCAACGAACCTGAATCATTTGCAGGTTCCCGATTTTCTCAGATTTTTCCATCATATTTTTCCTCTCTTTGTAAATAATAGAATTAGGACATACAGTAATTCTTACTTGTAAATCCTAATACCAAACAGTAACTATTCTAAATAGTTACAACAAATAACAGACTAATTTACGGAGGTGAAATCCATGAGTGGATCTAACAATTCTGGTTCTAACACCAGCAAAATGGCTGTACCACAGGCAAAAGAAGCTATGAACCGTTTTAAACAGGAAGTAGCAAGCGAGATCGGTGTGCCGTTAAAAGAAGGTTACAACGGTGACCTTACTTCTGCACAGGCAGGAAGCATCGGCGGCGAGATGGTCAAAAAAATGATCATGAAACAGGAAGAGCAGATGTCAGGCAAGTAAAAAAACAACTTGCCGGAAGTAAAAAAGCCTCCACATCCATGGCGTGATGTGGAGACTTTTTCTATTTATTCACGATGATCTGTTCTGTGCCTGATGCCTGCGATCCGTTATTTTTCATTTGCACGGTACACAAGCCCCTGACGGACATGCTCTACCGTTTCATCATCGGTAAAGTAACGCACGATCTCAAATGCAAATGGAATCGCTGTTCCCATGCCGCGGCTTGTGATGAAGCTGCCGTCTACTACGACCTCGTCCTCGCTGGTCGTAGCACCGGTTAATTTTTCTTCAAATCCAGGATGACAGGTTGCATGCTTTCCTTCTAACAGCCCTGCTGCACCTAATACACTCGGAGCTGCACAGATTGCGGCAACTAACTTTCCTTCATCTGCGAACTTGCGGATCACGGCATTGACAGTTTCATTTTCCAGCAGATGTATAGTTCCCGGCATTCCACCCGGAAGCACGATTCCATCCAAATCCTCATATCCTGTTTCTTCTGCAAGTACATCTGCTAAAAAAGTAACTCCGTGGGAGCTTGTTACTTCTTTTTTCCCGGTGACAGAGATCATAACGATCTCCATTTTTGCACGACGCACAATATCAACTACGGTAAGTCCTTCAATTTCCTCACAGCCGTCTGCCATGAAAATTCCAATTTTACTCATAAATATTGCCTGCCTTTCTTTTATGTACGGTATCACATTCAGCTTAATAATTTAAATAAAGTATAACAAACTGTTTTTTTGCGGTCAATGGCTACCTGTTTTCTGCATGTATGCTCTTATTTATCTATAGTAATTAATTCCTTCAAATTATCTGGAAACTCCTTATGCATATCTTTTAAAAGTCCCTCCTTTTATCTCTGCTGTAACCATTCCGTACTTTTCCTGTGACTTACTTTTTTGTAATACTAATACTATCTTATATTTTCGTTTCATAAACTCATCTATATTTTTAGGAATTACCAATTAATTTAGAGTACTCATATGCAGCTCTATAAATTGCATCCAATAGTTCACTATCAGAAAGTCTTGAATTAACTGTCATTTTTCTCCTACGTAAAAAGGTCCTGCTTACGCAAGACCTTTATCTTTGTTAATACTGCTACTGGTTTATTTAGGTGTGTGCCACCCGAAAGCCTTCCACTTTCATGCGAAATCAACTATTATATTTGTAAATATTTTTCTTTGTCTCTTTGTAACCTCTATCGAAATCTTCTTTTTTCTTACCTGTACAACTGGTATAATAATATACAGCGATGTTGTTTTCCTACATCCCTTTAAAATCATTTCACAAATAACAAAAAGGAGTTCTCTACCATGGAAATCGAACGCAAATATTTAATAAAAACATTACCGGAGCATTTAGAACAGTACCCCTGCAAAGTGATCGAACAGGGTTACTTAAATACCAACCCGGTCGTGCGTATCCGCCGTTCCAATGACGATTATATTCTAACCTACAAAGGCAAAGGAATGATGGTGCGCGAAGAATATAATCTGCCTTTGAATGAGGAAGCATTTCTTCATCTGAAAGAAAAAATTGATGGCAGGCTGATCAAAAAGCGCCGCTATCTGATCCCGCTTGCACCAAAATACACGATCGAACTGGATGTATTTGAAGGAGATTTAGCCCCACTGCTGCTCGCAGAAGTAGAGTTTGAGACTGAAGAAGAAGCAAACAGCTTTACTCCCCCGGAATGGTTTGGGGAAGATGTAACATTCTCCGGCAAATATCATAACAGCCAGTTAAGCAGACTTTCCTGACACTTCGTTATCTGCATTTAAAATGGGTGTGGCAAAACAGCCACACCCATTTTTACTTTTTATATTTTTTTGCTGTCTTTGAGCAGTCTGTACAACGTCGGTGTAAAATGAAACTCCTCCATCATATTTTCCACTTCTGTGAGATAATTTTGTTTTACCGCACGCGGCACAACTTTCTTCTGTACTGCACGGATCAGGATATTCTTTGGCGTATGCGCAAAATCGACAAACTCTAAAAGCTGTGTTTTGTATCCGCATACCTCTAACAAGTTTGCACGGATCGCATCGGTTGCAAGCGCTGAGAAACGCTCTTTAATGATGCCGTAACGTGTCAGCAGTGAGAACTGGTCTGTCTTTATCTGTCCGTTTAACTCATGCTGGCAGCATGGCACGGAAAAAATCATCTTTGCATTCCACTGCACGGCATTGTAAAGCGCATAATCTGTCGCTGTATCACAGGCATGCAATGTTACGACCATGTCTACCGGAAATGGTGTCTGATAGCCGTTAATATCACCTAATTCAAAATGCAGATTCTGATAGCCGTATTTTTCTGCTGCAAGGTTACAGTTTTTAATAACCTCATCTTTCAGATCAAGTCCAATGATCTGTACATTCATTTTTTTTACTTCTGAAAAATAATAATATAAAATAAATGTCAGATAAGACTTACCACACCCAAAATCAATGATATTTAAGTGGTCATACGGATAATCACGCACCCCGTCTTCAATAATTTCAAGAAAACGGTTGATCTGGCGAAACTTATCGTACATGGTACGGACTACTTTTCCCTCTGCCGTAAAAACTCCCATATCAATCAGCGGCGGAATCACGGTTCCCTCTTCCAACAGATATTTCTTTTTACGGTTATGGGATTCCTGCGCTTTTGCGGCGCCCTCTGCCTGCTTCTTACAGCGGTAAGTCACTTTTCCTTTTTTCGAGATCAAAAGCATATATTCACTGTTGCCATCCCAGGCATTTAACTGTAAAAATTCACTGCCAACACGCTCTGACAAATAGCTCAAAAGTCTATCCGGCTCTATTTTTTCATGAAAAACCTGTTTCTGCGTATAGGCTGCTGCCTGGTAACCGGACGATTTTTTTTCGATCTCGATCTTGCGGTATTTTGCAGCTTTGTCAGAGGGTTTGCTGACGATCATCTTGTAAACCTCCTGCTGCGTGATCTGTTGTAATTTTGATTTTAATTCTTCTGAAACCATGTAATCTCCATTTTTGTACACTAATCCTCAACAAATAGCCGTGTGAAAAACAAACCCGCAGTCTTATTTTCCACACAGATTATCTGAGACGTGTGCTCTCAAAACGCTGTCTGGTACGGATGCACTGTTTGAGCTGCTCATAACGGTCATCGAGATCTCCTTCCGGGATCACAACGTCTAAAACAACTGCCATATTGTTGATCATTTTATCTGTAATGATATCGCGCATGGATGTCAGGATATTATACTTTTCCTCAAAGGAATCCGCATCTAAAAACTCCATAAGTTTCGGTTCTACCTGCTCTTCTGTATCAGACGGAACACTTTTATTTTCCTGCGTGCCGGTATCTCCACTCTGATCCTGCACATCCTCTTTCTTCTCCCGCTCCACCAGCTCAAACCGGTATTTCTGCGTAACCTCCGGATATTTTTCGTGATCCACTTCACTGGTAAACATGGAGAGCGGTCTTGCGTACACGCCAAAATCTCCATATAACGCCTGGTAAATGACCAGTTTTTCTCCTGTTTCAGAATGTGTCGCAATCGTTACGATCTGATATAATTTATTTTTAAAATGGCGGTAAATCTCGCCACTTACCGGTATTCTTTCTGCCATACTGTTGCTGTCCTTTCTTTCACCTTATGCCGTATGTACTTCTGTCAATCCCGCAATTTCGTCCGGCAGCTCAAAACGGTTTAACATCTCCACTCCTTCTGCCACAAAATCGCGCTCAAAACTCAGATTCGCCTGATATCCCATGATCATCAGATCATTGACCTGATCCATCAGGGAACATTCTTCCTCACACTCCCCATGTACCTTTTGGGGCGGCTCTCCTGTTTTTTCATAAAACTGTTTCCGCAGTTCGTCCGTCTGATTTTCATTGACGTTTAAATCTGCACGGCTTAAAATAGTATCTTTCCCGGGATTTGAAACAGGGCGCGCTGCCTGCGTAGACTTTGCCGCATTCGATGCAACCGTGCCATACTTCTGCTGCAGTCTCTGTTTTAATTCCTGCTGTCTTGCAGATAATTCTCTCTGCATCGCATTTGCCGCATCCGCAATAATATCCGGTCTTCCTGCATGACCACCATAAGAAACCTGTGTCTGTGGTACATTTTTTCTTCCTCCGCCGGGCTGATTCGGCACAGCCGCTTTCTTTTGCACTCCTTCTTTTTTCTTTTTATCACTGTAAATCCCTGCTGCAATGCCAATAATTATCACAATCAGACCAAACAAATCATCCATAACTTTTCATGCTCCTCTCCTCTTTAACTTCGTAAAAATGTTATATATACAAAGTTCACTATTCGTATTATAATATTTTAATATACGTTTCTCAACAAAATTTTACTCTTTGGAGGATATATGTTACCAAAAAAAATAAAGCGTCTCTCTGGCATGCAGTTGATCGCACTTGGTTTTCTTCTGCTTATCTTAGGCGGAACATGTCTTTTGATGCTTCCCTGCTCTTCCCGCACCGGTGAATTTACCCCTTTTATCACAGCACTTTTTACGGCAACAAGCGCCACCTGCGTCACCGGTCTTATTCTGGTCGATACCTATACGCACTGGTCCTTCTTTGGACAGCTTGTATTATTACTTTTAATCCAGATCGGCGGTCTTGGCTTTATTACCATCGGCACTGCCGTCTCTTTAGTTTTGCGCCGGAAGATCGGTTTGAAAGAACGTGGCTGGATCAAGGAAAGTTTTAATGTTCTGGATATCGGCGGCGCAGTGCGCCTGATCAAACGCGTACTAAAAGGTACTGTATTATTCGAAGGCATCGGTGCATTGCTGTTATTTACCCGCTTCTATCCTAAAATGGGATTTTCGAATGGACTTTATTACAGTATTTTCCATTCCATATCAGCCTTTTGTAATGCCGGATTTGATATCATGGGAAAATATAAGCCGTATTCTTCTTTTACTGCCTATTATGACGATCCTGTGGTCAGCTTTACGCTGTGCGCCTTAATCCTGATTGGCGGGATTGGATTTATTGTATGGAGTGACATCATTGATCATAAATGGCATTTTAAGAAATATGCCCTGCAGACCAAAATGGTCTTGAGTTTTTCGGCAGTTCTGGTATTTGGCGGAGCTTTACTGTTTTATTTGCTGGAACGAAATAATCTTTACGCCGATATGAGCACGACAGGCATCATCTGCAGTTCTTTTTTCAGTGTGATTACACCAAGAACAGCCGGTTTTAATACACTTGACATTGGTGCTTTCACGGAGGGCGGCAAACTGCTTACCATTATCCTGATGTTCATCGGAGGCGGTTCCGGTTCCACGGCGGGCGGCGTCAAAATGGCAACCATTTTTGTTCTGCTCCTGCATCTGCGCTCCACACTCTTAAGAACGACCGGGACAAATATTTTTGGCCGCAGGATCGAAGATGATACGATCACAAAAGCATCCGCCCTGCTTTGTACCTATCTGTTTGCCGGACTTGCCGCAACGCTCGCAATCTGCGGCATGCAGGGTTTCTCTGTCGGTGACACGCTTTTTGAAGTCATATCCGCAATCTGTACTGCGGGAATGACAGCCGGACTGACCAGTCAGCTTAATTTTATTTCACGACTTATTATCATTTTTCTGATGTATATCGGTCGCCTTGGAAGTCTTTCCTTTGCACTTTCTTTTACCGACCATAAAAAACTAACACATATCATGCAGCCGGTAGAACGCATCAACATCGGCTGAGAAAGGAATTTACTTATGAAATCAATTTTAATTATCGGACTCGGACGTTTCGGCACCCATTTATGTCAGGATCTCGCCAGACTAGACAATGAGATCATGATCGTTGACAAAGACGAAGCAAGCTTAGAAGACCTTCTTCCCCTTGTGGTCAGCGCTAAGATTGGCGACTGTACCAACGAAAAAGTCTTAAAAAGTCTTGGTGTCGGAAACTTTGATTACTGTTTTGTCTGTATTGGTGAAAATTTTCAGAGCAGTCTTGAGATTACAAGCCAGTTAAAAGATCTTGGGGCAAAATATGTTGTCAGCAAGGCCAACCGTGATATCCACGCAAAGTTCCTGCTGCGCAACGGTGCGGATGAAGTGATTTATCCAGACCGTGATATTGCAGAAAAAGTCGCGGTTCGTTTTTCTGCAAATCAGGTCTTTGACTATGTGGAACTCGGAAATAATTTTTCCATTTATGAAATTGCTCCTCTGCCGGAGTGGATCGGTCATTCGATCAAGGACGTCAATGTCCGCGTCAAATATAATGCAAATATCATCGGCATCAAAGCTGAACACGGCATGAAACTGATGCCGAATGCAGAGTATGTGTTCCGTAAAGAAGAACATCTGATGATCATCGGGCATCAGCGGGATATGGAAAAGATTTTGAAGAAATTATAAGTGCATTTCTTTTTCATAAATGTCTGCTGCCTCTTCTAACAGTTTCCGGATTTCAAGATGCTGCGGGCACTGTGCCTCGCATTTTCCACATTTGATGCAGTCTCCGGCTTTACCGCTTCCGTCGATCTGCCAGCGGTAAGACCCCCGCGCCGCATCCGTCACTCCAAACTGTACGCCCATGTTGTAGACTCCAAAAATATCCGGGATACGGATCTGTTTCGGACATCCCTCCACACAGTAACGGCAGTTGGTACAAGGAATCGTTGGAAGTTTTTCGAGTTCTTCCACCACCTTTCCGATTGCCTGCTGCTCTTTATCCGTGAGCGGCTGAAAATCTTTCATATAAGCCGTATTGTCCTGTAACTGCTTTAGATCCGACATTCCGCTTAACACCAAAATTACATTTGGCAGTGATGCCGCATACCGGATCGCATAAGATGCATAGGAAGCATTTTCATCCAGCGCACTTAAGATCCTCGCCGGCTCTCCGACCATATTTGCTAACGTACCGCCTTTGACAGGTTCCATCACGATCACAGGTACCCCATGTTTTTCCGCCACCTCATAGCATTTGCGTGACTGCACGTTCTCAGATTCCCAGTCATAATAATTGATCTGAAGCTGTACAAACTCCATCTCCGGATGATTCGTCAGAATTTCATCTAATACATCCGCCTTATCATGAAAAGAAAATCCGATGTGTCTGATCTTTCCCTTCTCTTTCATATTCTGTACAAACTGAAATCCGCCTAAGTTCTCTGCCTCTTTTACCCTGTCTTTATTCATGGCATGTAAAAGATAAAAGTCAAAATACTCTACCTGGCATTTTTTTAGCTGTTCCTCGAAATACTTTCCGTAGTCAGTGTACTCTTTTACAAGCCATACCGGCATCTTGCTCGCAAGGAAAAAACGATCCCTCGCATACCGTTGTACCAGACAGCGTCCGACTGCTTCCTCGGATCTGCCATTGTGATATGGATATGCGGTGTCAAAGTACTTAAATCCCTGTTCGAGGTAGGAATCGATCATCTCGCAGAACGCTGCGTCGTTGATATTTTCTGTGCTGCCGTCGGTTACCGGGAGACGCATGCAGCCGAATCCCAGTTTCTTTGGCATTTCTTTGGTTAACTCGCTCATTTGTGTGTGCCCCTTTCTTTTGGGTTGTTATAATAAAACATAAAGTCTTGGGCGAAACTCTTCTGCAGGTTGTGGTGGTCGTTGTGTGGCGGGCACCTGTTTAACGAAGGCACGCTCTCGCTGCGTGTCGCTCGTAGCGGATACTAAGCGACCAAAATACGGTCGCTAAGTACCGACGGCTCCCCAGCACCTTCTTATAAACAGGTGCCCGCCGCACAACTACGCTACGTTCTTGAGAGTTTCGCGTTGGCAAACCTTTCTTTTTATTATAACAACCTAAAGGAAAGCTGTATAGTATTCTTTTTCATGCAGGCGATCGGCACACCACTCCACTCTATACTTCCCCTCATGCAGGCGGTCGGCACGACTCGCCCTACAACTCCCCGTGGGCGGGCGGCACGGCAACACCCACACCGCACCAGCCGGCAAACCCAGCCACCCCACTCCCACAAAAAAAGCAGAGCCACCCATGCCCTGCTTTTTCATTTCCGCACCCTAACTCTGGTACACCTCAATAAAGTTCTTCACAACCTCCACCAGCTTTTCATATCCCATGGAAGTCGTATCCAGACAGAAATCATAGTTTCTGGCATCATACCAGTCCTTCCCGGTATAATATTTATAATAATCCGCACGGTGCTTATCGATCTTTTCGATCTTCTTCTCCGCATCCCGCTCGGTGATTCCGTCATGCTCCATTACACGGACGATACAATCTTTCTTCGGTGCAAAGAAAAACAGGCGGAGCACATTCGGATCATCCTTTAACACATAATCCGCACATCTTCCGATAATGATACAGGACTCTTCCTCTGCAAGCTCACGGATCACTTTTGCCTGATAATTAAACAGGTTGTCATCCGATACGAAATCTGCGCTCTCCGGTGGGATTACACCGCCCTTGTACGGATTTTTGCGTGCAATACGAAACAAAGGTGATTTCTTTAATTTTTCATCGGTCTGTCCGAAAAGCGCCTCATTGATGCCGCTGTCATCGGATGCCATTCTTAAAATCTCTCTGTCGTAGCAATTAATTCCAAGTTCTTCTGCGAGCAGCTTACCCAGCGTACGTCCGCCGCTGCCGTAACTTCTTGCGATTGTAATCACTGTTTTTTTCATTGCTGCATCCCCCTATTCTCCAAGATATGCTTTCTTGATCGATTCGTTATTCATCATTTCCTTTGCATCACCGGAGAGAACGATATTGCCGGTCTCCAGTACATATGCACGGTCAGCAATGGATAACGCTTTCTTTGCATTCTGCTCTACTAAAAGAACCGTTGTTCCACCTGCAGAGATCTCACGGATAATGTGGAAAATCTCCTCCACGAGGATCGGAGAAAGTCCCATGGACGGCTCATCCATCAGGATGATTTTCGGCTTTGACATCAGCGCACGACCCATGGCAAGCATCTGCTGCTCACCACCGCTTAAGGTTCCTGCAAGCTGGTTTTTACGCTCTTCCAGTCGCGGGAAACTCTCATATACTTTCGCTAAAGTCTCTGCGATCTCCTGTTTATCTTTTCTGGTGTATGCACCCAGTTTTAAGTTCTCATATACGGATAACTCTGCAAATACACGACGTCCCTCCGGCACATGCGCCATTCCCATGGATACGATCTTGTGTCCCGGAATCTTTGAGATATCACATCCCTCAAAAATGATCTCACCTGCTGCCGGGCTTAACATACCTGTAATCGTCTGTAATGTTGTTGTCTTTCCGGCACCGTTTGCACCGATCAGCGCAATGACTTCACCCTCATTGACCTCAAAGGAGATTCCCTTGATTGCCTGGATCACGCCATAGTATACTTCCAGATTTTTTACTTCAAGCATTGCCATAACTTAAAATCTCCTTTCCTATTCTCCAAGATATGCCTTGATGACCTGCGGATCATTCAATACTTCCGTCGTTTTACCCTCTGCTAAAACCTGTCCGAAGTTTAATACAGTAAGTTTCTCACAGATACCGGATACCAGTTTCATATCATGCTCGATCAAAAGCACTGTCATATCAAATTCATCCCTTACAAAATGAATTGTCTCCATCAGCTCTTTTGTCTCGTTCGGGTTCATACCGGCAGCCGGCTCATCTAAAAGCAGAAGTTTTGGATTCGTTGCAAGTGCTCTTGCGATCTCAAGTTTTCTCTGTTTACCATAAGGGAGATTGGACGCAAGAAAATCTGCTTCCTTCTCAAGGTCAAAGACTTTTAAAAGTTCCATTGCTTTCTCATTCATCTCTTTTTCTGCCTGATGGTATTTTGGCAGACGTAAGATTCCTGTCAGCGTAGAATATGTGATCTGATTATGCAGACCGATCTTTACATTATCAAGCACTGACTGGTCTTTAAACAGACGGATATTCTGGAATGTACGGGCGATTCCTGCTTTGTTGATATCGATGGTCTTTTTCCCTGTGATATCAACTCCGTCTAATGTGATAGATCCGTCATTTGGTGTATACACACCGGTTAACATATTAAATACAGTTGTCTTTCCGGCACCGTTCGGCCCGATCAGTCCGTATAACTGTCCTTTTTCGATTGAAATATGAAATCCGTCTACTGCACGCAGACCGCCAAAGGAGATACCAAGATTTTTTACTTCCAATAGACTCATGTTACTGTACTCCTTTCTTTGTGTTCTTTTTCAGTTTCGCTGCCATACGCTGTCTGAATTCGATACATTTTGGTGCCCAGTTAAAGAGCATCATTGCGATCAGCACGATGGAATAGATCAGCATACGGTAATCAGAAAGTCCACGCAGTACCTCCGGCAATAACGTAAGGATCACAGCCGCAATGATAGAACCGCGGAAACTTCCCATACCACCTAATACAACAAATACAAGGATCATGATCGACATGTTGTAACCAAAGTTTGCAGGTGTTGCTGTAACGGTTGACAGGTTGTGTGCATATAAAACACCGCCGGCTCCTGCGATCGCTGCGGAGATCGTAAATGCCATCAGTTTAAATTTTGTAATGTTGATACCAACTGACTCAGCCGCGATACGGTTATCACGGATTGCCATGATCGCACGTCCGCTTCTGGAATTTACCAGATGATATACGATAAACAGACAGATCAGGATCATGATCACACCCGCTGTAAAACTGGATAAATGAGGAATCTTTGCAATACCTTTTGCACCGTTTATAAGCCATTCTCCCTCATCCGAAAGTTTGATCGCATTTCCGTTTGAAATTGCAAAATGAAAACCGTCCGTATCTTTCGCTATGTAAAGTACGTTGATCACGTTTTTAATGATCTCACCAAATGCAAGTGTTACGATAGCAAGGTAATCACCTCTTAAACGCAATACCGGGATACCGATGAGGAATCCGAAAAATGCAGCCACTGCTGTTCCTATGATCAAAACGACAATAAACAGAAGGATCTGATTTGGGATTACATTCTGTAAAAGTTTTGTTGCAAATGCACTTGAAAATGCACCGACACACATAAAACCTGCATGTCCGATACTAAGTTCTCCCAGATAACCAACACAGAGATTTAATCCGATCGCAACAATGGAATATGTGCACATCGGCACTAAAAGTCCCTGCATCAGGGAAGATAATACTCCGGCTGCGATCAGTATCTGGACTACAAGATAGGCCACAATTACCATGGCAAAGGTAATCAGATGGTCTAATGTACTTTTTTTCATTGTTTTAACATTTAATTTCGACATATCATTACTCCAATCTGACCTTATACTTTTTCATGAATCTGTTTTCCAAGAATACCGGTCGGCTTTACAAGCAGCACAATGATAAGCACTGCAAACACGATTGCATCTGACAACTGGGATGAAATATAAGCACGTCCTAAAATCTCAATGATACCAAGTAAAATACCACCGATCAACGCACCAGGGATAGAGCCGATTCCACCGAATACTGCTGCTGTAAACGCTTTGATACCAGGCATGGAACCTGTATAAGGAGTCAGTGTAGGGTATGCAGAGCAGAACAGCACACCTGCGATCGCTGCAAGTCCAGAACCGATCGCAAATGTCAGGGAAATGGTTGCGTTAACATTTACTCCCATCAGCTGTGCCGCATCTTTATCTTCCGAAACAGCAAGCATAGCCTGTCCGGCTTTTGTTTTTTTGATAAATAACATCAGACCTGCCATAATGATGACACATGCAAGAACCGTCACGATCGTGGTTCCTGAAATTGTAAGGCTGCCGCCTGCAAGTTTTAAAGATGGCAGTGTTACAACATTGGTAAAAGACTTTGTGTCCGCACCAAACAATAACAGTGCTGCATTCTGTAAAAAGTAGCTGACACCGATCGCTGTGATAAGTACGGCAAGAGGAGTAGCCCGGCGCAATGGCTTGTAAGCAATTTTTTCAATGACGATACCAAGAACCGTACAAACAATAACGGATAAAACAACCGCTACAAGCGGCGGCCATCCCTGACCGTTCATGGCTAAAAACACCACGTAACAGCCGATCATGATAACATCTCCATGTGCAAAGTTCAACATCTTTGCGATACCGTATACCATGGTATATCCCAGTGCAATGATCGCATAGACGCTTCCAAGACTGATACCATTGATCAGGTAAGATAAGAAATTCATAACAATCCTCCATTCTTACTTTATAACGTTAATACATTGATTTTTTTATTATACCATTTGAAATACTTGTATACAATCTTTTTGTTTCAAAAAACGCCACAATGTGACGTTTAAAAATATTCTGTCATAAGTACAAAAGGGGCTGACTGCGACAACTTTGTCTGCAAACAACCCCTTTCTTTCCTTATAAAATAGCTATTTATTTTTTATTTCATTTACATTGCTGCGTAAGCACCATCTTTGATCACTACTGCCTTCGGAGCCTTGCTGACCTCTCCGGTTGCCTGCCATGTCATTCCATCTCCTGTCAATCCATCTACAGAGATAGATGTCATTGCTCCGGTTAATGCAGTGCCCAGATCAGAAACACTCATATCCGGTGTTGCACCTGCCTGCTCGATAGCTGCTTTGATAACATAGATTGCATCGTAAGCATCTGCTGCGAACTGGTTTGGAACATCGCCATATTTCTCTTTGTATGTGGAAACAAATGCTTTTGTTTTCTCATCATCTGCATCTGCAGCGAATGGAGTTAATAACATAACACCTTCCGCTAAAGATGTATCAAAGTTCTCAACACCAAGGATTCCGTCCATACCATCAACACCGAAGAAAGCCGGCTCATAACCCATACCGTTTGCCTGAGTTAAAATGATAGATGCCTCTGTATAGTAAATCGGTAAGAATACTAAGTCAGCGCCTGCAGACTGTGCTTTCTGAAGCTGTGTGGAAAAATCTGTCTTGGAATCTGCTGTAAACGCTTCCTCAGCTACAACCTCAAGTCCTTTGTTCTGTGCTTCTTCCACGAAAGTAGCTTCGATACCGGAAGAATATACACTCGAGCTGTCATAGATGACTGCAACTTTTGTTCCTAAATTGTTGTCTGCAATGTACTGTGCAGAAGCTGTACCCTGGTTCGGGTCTGTAAAGCATGCCTGGAATACATTATCGTTTGTGATAACATCTGTGGATGATGCGGATGGTGTAATCTCAAACATACCATCTTCTGCTGTCTTGTCTGCAACTGCTACACAAGGTGTTGTTGTAACAGTTCCCATCAGGATCTGCATACCCCAGTCTTTTAATGAGTTATATGCATTGACGGATTTCTCTGCATCATTCTGATCATCCTCTGCTTTGAATGCAAGCTGATATCCGTTTGCACCGCCAGCTGCATTGATCTCATCCACTGCCATCTGTGCTGCGTTCATAACTGCGTTTCCGTAAATTGCTGCATCACCGGTTGTCGGTCCGATGCTTCCGATCTTAAATACAGAACCGTCTGCTGCACTGCTGTCCGTACCTGCAGATGCATTGCCTGTTGATGTGTTTCCTGCTGCATTACCACCACAGCCTGCCAGACAACTTACTGCCAGCGCTGCTGTTAAAAACATACATACCGCTTTTTTCATAATATTTCCTCCTTCGATACTTCCGCATCTTATATTGTCCTGAAATTTCATACATTTGCGAAAGCTCTCAAACTTGTTGTTGCAATAATAGCAAAAATATACACTTTGCACAATATTCAGATTCACCTAAATTCTTGATGGATTTTAATCATAATTATACAAAGTGACGTTTTCCATAACTATTAGTTATGTATATTATGAACTGTACGAATAAAATCTGAAATTTCATCTTTTAACCCTGCGGATTCAATATGTTGCGCATAGCAGTCTGTAAAATTTTCTTTCAGATAATCTGCCAAAAACTGATTGCGCTGCCCATTCTCCATATCAGCAAGTGCTTCTTTATCTCCATGCTTCAGATAATACGCAAGTGCAAAAAAATCGGGGGCATCCCAGCCTGCTGCGTCCTTTAATACTGCCTGTATATTCTCCAGTTCACTGCGCAGCATAAGTGTGCTGATCTTTGCATCCGGTGTACCAAATTCTGCCGATGCAGTTTTTAAACACTGTACCGTCGATCCATAATCCGGGTCATCCTCCCTGATAGAACACATATGATATACGTGATCCAGATCCACGATCAGGGAATCCAGGCTCTTTTTTGCATCACGTTCCGGTTCCTCTGTCATCTCATCCAGTAAAAGTTCAATCTTGCGCTGCGCACGCTCCAGATGTTCTCTTGATGTTTTATAGTCTGTCTGAAGTCTCTCCCCAAGTTCCTGTGCCTCTGTAATTATTTTTACCAGCTCACCTGCGGCTCCTTTTTCCATGCCGGTTCCAAGTAATTTACTCTTCCAGTCTTTTTCCCTGCTGCGCTGTTCCTTTTGTTTCCTTTTTTGCTCACTGTCCCCAAATAACATTTCACGCTCCTCCTTACCCCAGTACAATTTCCGACACATTGCCCTATATAGAATACTCTGCCGAAATTTTTCTAATGCTGACGTTTATCCATATCAATGCAGCAGAAAATAACCTGCCACCAGGATAATGCCAAGCACCAAAATAGCAACCGGTATAAACGTGATAAATGCCGCAATGATCATCGCAAGCATATCCCCCTTTTCTAATTCGGGGCGTTCCAGCTCCTCATACGGTTCTCCTGCATCTTTCCTGCGTTCTTCCTCCGCCGCATCACTGCTCTCATGCAGCTTCTTCATTGCTCCATCTATTTTTCTCTGAAATAACATATAATCTCCATTTCTACTAAAAGTACTTATTTGTAAAGATACTGCTGCAAAACAAATCACAGCCAGCCGCTTATAAAATAAGAGCCGGCTCTTACCAAAAAACACTATGTTTCCAGTTTAAGCCAGCTCTTATCATCTGTCAAATTGTATCTATTTTATTTTTCACTGCATCTCACACAATAGCTGAACAGTCACTATTTTTCTTCCGGCACGCCTAATTTATGATGACATGCTACAAAATGTCCCGGTTCTACCTCTTCGAACTGCGGAGTCACATTCTTACAGATCTCTGTGCAATACCGGCATCTTGTATGGAACTTACATCCCTTTGGCGGATTGATCGGACTTGGGATATCTCCCTCAAGAATGATCGTCTCTTTCTTACCATCCACATCTGTGGTTGGAATCGCAGAAAGTAATGCCTCTGTATATGGGTGGTACGGATGTGCAAACAGATGCTCCGTATCCGAAAGCTCCATCATATTTCCCAGGTACATTACACCGATCCTGTCACTGATGTATTTGATAACAGAAAGGTCGTGGGAAATAAACAGGTATGTTAAATTATTCTGCTCTTTTAAGTCTAACAGCAGGTTAATGATCTGTGACTGAATGGAAACATCCAGTGCAGATACTGCCTCATCACAGACAACAAACTTCGGATTTACTGCAAGTGAACGCGCAATACCGATTCGCTGTCTCTGTCCACCGGAAAACTGGTGCGGATAACGATGGATAAAATAAGAAGCAAGTCCACACTTCTCCATGATCTCCATGATGTAATCCTGCATCTTAGGATCACCTTTTTTGAAGATATTGTGAGCCATCAATCCCTCTCCGATGATCTGACCTACCGTCATACGCGGATTTAAGGATGAATACGGATCCTGGAAGATCAACTGAAGATCACGGCGCAGATAACGCATCTCTGCATCCGTTAAGTTTGCAAGATTGATACCGTCATCCTTCTGTGCCTCATATTTATCAAATGCTTCATCTTTTTTGCAGTTGTCACGGATCTTATCGATCTCTGCAAGCTCAGCCTGTACTTTTTTCTGAAGCTCTGGAATTTTTTTCTTTATTTCCTCTGCTTTTGCGGATTTTCCGTTTTTCTCAAAATCCTCTGCCTGTGCATTGATCTTACGGATCTCTTTCATGGCAAGATATTCTGCAAGATAATGACGGCCTGCCTCTGCAAGTGCAGACTCATCTAACGTATAGAGTCCGCCGATCAAAGCAGTGATATCCAAAAGATCGTTGTTTGCCTCACTCTCCATCTCAGCAAGATGCTGTCCGGCTGCCTTCTTGGCGATCTTTTCTTCCTCGCTGCCCTCTGGCATTTTAGCGTAGTCTGCCTCTAACTTTTTTACCTTGTCTAAAAGCTCCTCGCATTTTTTCTTCTTATCTGGAAGATTCTTAAAAATCTCCTCAACATATTTCAAGTCAAAATCTTCTACGGTACGTCCGTAATATACGGTACGTCCGCCAGTCTGACGGTAAAGCTGTAACAGTGTACGTCCGAATGTAGATTTTCCACATCCACTCTCACCAACCAGACCGAAAGTCTCGCCCTCATAAATATTTAAACTGATTCCATCATTTGCCTTTACAAATGACTGCGGTTTTCCCATCTTCTTTTTTCCGATCGGGAAATACTGTTTTAAATTCGAAACACGCAGTAATACCTTGTTCTCGTCACTCATTAGTTTCTTTCCCCTTTCTTCGGATAAAAGCAGCGTACCATATGTCCCGGTTCTACCTCGTTCAGTTCCGGTTCCATTTCACGGCACTTGTCTGTTGCATATTTGCAGCGCGGTGCAAATTTACATCCCTTCGGAAGATCAAGCGGATGCGGTACGGCACCCGGAATTGCCTCTAAACGGATTCCGGTCGGTGTATCAAGACGTGGGATAGAGTAAAGCAGTCCTTCCGTATACGGATGCAGATAGGAGTTATCCCCAAAAATGCTGCGCACCGGAGCTTTTTCCACAACCTGACCACAGTACATAACAGCGACATCGTCTGCCATCTCGTTGATAACACCAAGATCATGTGTGATAAAGAGAATGGATGTTCCTTTCTCTTTCTTTAAATCATTCATCAGCTTTAAGATCTGCGCCTGGATCGTTACATCAAGAGCCGTCGTCGGCTCATCAGCGATCAGTAGTTTTGGGCGGCAGGCAAGTGCCATGGCAATCATGACACGCTGGCGCATACCACCGGAAAGCTGATGCGGATACTGTTTGGCAACCGCTTCCGGATTCGGGATTCGTACATCCTTTAACATCTCAACCACTTTCTCGGCTGCCTCTTTTTTATTCATTCCCTGATGAATGATAAACGGCTCGGAAAGCTGACGCTCTACGGTAAAAATCGGGTTTAAGCTGGTCATCGGCTCCTGAAAAATAACAGAGATCTCATTTCCACGGATCTTACACATATCTTTTACAGATACGTCTGCAAGATTTTTACCGTCAAAAATGATCTCGCCGCTGTCGATATAGCCGTTGCCGTCTAATAATTTTAAAATACTCATGGCGGAAACGCTCTTACCGCTTCCGCTCTCACCTACAACACCAAGTGTCTTTCCCGGTTCTACCGAGTAAGAAACACCGTTTACTGCCTTTACAATACCCTTTTTCGTTTTAAAGAAGGTATGCAGGTCATGAATCTCTAATAAAGCCATTTTGTGTTTCCTCCTTTAACGCTCATTTGATTTCGGGTCGATGGCATCACGCAGACCGTCTCCGACCATATTGATACAGATTACGCAGATACCTAACATGATGGCAGGGAATACCCATCTCCACCAGTAGTTCTGGATAACAACGGAACTTACGCAGCCGTTTAACATATTTCCCCATGTAGGACGCGGCAGTTTTACACCAAATCCTAAGAAGGACAACGTAGACTCTGTCAGCATACAATAAGCAAAATCAAGCGTTGCAGATACAATGATAACCGAAATTACATTCGGGATAATATGCTTAAATACGATCACGGAACGTTTTACACCCATCGCATTTGCGGCGGTTACAAACTCCTGCTCACGTTCTGCAAGCACCTGTGCACGGACAAGTCTTGCAAGGCTCGGCCAGCTTAATATACCGAGTATCACCATAATCAGGGCAATCCTTGCGCCCTCTGTCATGCTGTTTCCGATGATAGATGTCAAAATCATCGCCATCGGAAGGAACGGCAGACATGCAACGATCTCTGTGATACGCTGTAACACGATATCAACCCAGCCTCCGAAGAAACCGGACACACCACCAATGATGATACCGATGATCGTGGAAATGATAACGGAGATTGCACCGATCGTCATAGTCATACGTCCACCATTTAAGATACGGGTAAATACGTCACGTCCAAGTTCATCACTTCCAAACAGATAACCTTTTAATCCCCAGGTTACTACATCGCCGGATTTTGTCACTGCATAGTTCTGATAAGTACCGCCGTAGATGGCAATCACATCTTTTGCTTTCTTTGGAACATCTGTCTGGTGTTTTGCATTGCTTCCCCAGGAGTAAACAGTTCCTTTATCTGTCAGTGTTGTAATATGATATCTTCCGGCAAACATGGAAACGATCTCTCCATCCATTTCCGGAATCTCTTTCTCACTCTTGTTGGCTTTTCCCCAGATTCTAAGAGAGCCATCCTCTAACAATGCCACACAGGCATCGGAGGTTGTCACGATATCTTTCGCTTTTCCAAGGTCTTCCGGAATATTGGAGATATCGGATTTCTGGCTTCCTAAATGCCGGATCTCGCCATCATCTGTAAGCGCCATTAAAGTTGTATTTGCTACGGAAATCTTTGCAATGTGGCTGTTACCGTTTCTTCTGGTCAGACGCACATCATTTAAGTTTTCATTTCCCCATGCGATGACTTCGCCGCCTTCGGTTAAAACATAAGAAATCTGATAACCGGCTGCGATCTGTTTGATCTTCTCATGCTTTACTTCCATCGGAACCTGACACTGTCCCATACGGTCACTACCCCAGATGAAAAGCTCCCCATCTTCATTGAGTGCCATGACATGGTCAAATCCTGCAGATACAGATACCACTTTTCCCATTTCTTTCTGTTTTGGCATCTTCTTTGCAATATCGATCTTGTTACTGATCTTTGTGTAGCCCCAGACATAGACTTTACCATCATTGTCAACGCCTACACTGAATGTCGCACCTGTGGAAATCTCTTTTACATTTCCTTTCAAACCGTCCGGTACTTTCATCATATTAAGTCCCGGAGCCACGTTGATCTGTGTCTCTTCTTTTTCACTTAAGTCGATCGGATTAAAAATTGGTCCGATTAAAACGATCAAAAAGATAACTAAAAATACGATCAAGCCGCCAAACGCAAGTCTGTTTGAGGTGAAATTCCTCACAACCGTACGGAGCGGACTCTGAAGCGCTTCTTCCTGTAATACATCGAGTTCTTTATCCCTTTTTCCAAAAAGGTGTTTGAGCATCTTCATGTTTTTCGTTCCTCCTACTTATCAATACGTACACGCGGATCTACCAGACCATAGCTTAAGTCTGTGATCAGGTTGCTGAGCAGTGTGATGATACAGTAGAGCATATTTACTGCAAGTGCCATATCGTAATCCTGATTCATAAGTCCGACATAATACATTTTACCGATACCGTTCAACTGGAAAATCTGTTCAATAACGATAGATCCCATGAAAATACTCATGAACCAGCTGATGATCAGTGTGATAACCGGAAGAAGTGCATTTCTCCATGCATGGGAATAAATAACGACTTTTTCCTTTAAACCTTTTGCTCTTGCAGTACGGATATAATCCATACGGAGTGCATCGATCATTGCTGCACGGACATAACGTGTCATGCTTCCCAAAGCTGCAACCGTCATAACGATGACCGGAAGTGCCAGATAATGGAGACGGTCAAGCACGAATGCCATTCCGGTTCCCTGGAAGTTCGGCGTATTCATACCACTGATCGGGAACCAGCCGAGCTTTACGGCAAATATGAAAATAAATACCAGAGCAATTATATATTGAGGCATACTGTAGCCGACAATTGTCAGCACCTGTACCGTATTGTCAAATTTAGAAAATTTCTTGACCGCACAGTGAATACCGAGCGGTATTGTGATCGCTAACGCGAGTATCGTTGATACGATATTGATCTGTATTGTATTTAACAGTGGTGTCGAGAGACAGTCTTTCACATCTTTTTTGTAGAAGGAAGAATATCCAAGGTCACCTTTTAATAAATTTCCCATCCATTTTACATAACGGACCGGAATCGGATCATCTAATCCTAATTTTTCTCTTGCTTCCTGATAGCGGAGCTGAAATGTCTCGTCGGAGACTTTACCTCTTAAGTTCTGCACCTGATTAAGAGCACGGTCACCAGGTACGTTATTAAACAGTACAAAAAGGATAATGGATACTACAAAGAATACCCCTATCATATATAAAATTCTTTTCCCAACGTACTTTAACATAATTTAACCAACCTTCATTTGATTTTTCTTCTTCGTTTCCTTAGGAACAAAATCCTGACATGCCCCTTTGATCTCATTCCTAAAGAAACGATCAAAGAATTTGCCGGAATATATACCGCACGGGCGCGGGACTTATGCCCCACGCCACATACCGGTAAAATTTCACATGGAATAGAATATGATTCTATAAAACAGATTACTCCATGTTTGCATACAGAATTGCGTTTGTTACATCCCAGTTGTATCCATCTTCTTCAAAGTCATGAAGCTTTGATGTGAAGAAATCATGGTAATCATTGGAGTACAGCGGAATCTCAGGAAGCTCATCATTCCAGTCAGCGATGAAATCGAACCATGCTTTTGCATATGCCTCATCATCACCTTCTTCTGTATGGTTCATAGTGATTGCAAGATCATACAGTTTCTGACCTTCTTCACCCTCTAATGCATTGGTGTTGTTAGATGAACCTGGCTCATACTGATATGCAACATCGTAAGGGTTACCGAAACCACTTGCTAAGTTGAACATCTGATATGGGTTCTCTTTGGAGCTGTCATAGTAATATGTCAGTAAGTCTGTGAAAGTACCAACAGTCTGGTTGATCTTCATACCTGCTGCTTCTACATCCGGGTTCTGCTGTAAGGAAGTTACAAGCAGGTCAGATACAGAGTTATTCTCAGAAGAGAACCACTCGATTACTAATGGCATGTAAGTACCATCGTCTAATTTCTTGTAACGGATTCCGGAACCTGAGTAATCAGAACCATCTTCGTTGTATACCCAGCCGCCGTCCTCTAACTCTTTGATTGCAGAGTCAAGGCTGTATGTGTAAGAGTTTAATCCGTCTAATTCTTCTGCATATTCCTCAGCCATCCACTGCTGTGTACCATAAGGTCCGCTTACAACAGTACCATGTCCGCCTGTGAATGTCTGTGCAAATGTTACACGGTCAAGTAAGTAAGCCATTGCATGACGTACTTCTTTGAACTGGGTCGGTCCCTGGTTACATTTGAGAGAAATCATTCCATAACCTGCGCGGCCATAGCTTAAGTAATTGAAGTTACCCTCTTCTACCATGTCAAGACCCTGCTCGATCTGATCACCGTCCGCTACCTGGTATAAGATATCAACAGCACCGGTCTTTAACTGATCCATCATAGTATCCTGTGGTGTATATTTTACGATAACAGTTTCGATATTTGCTGTCTGTCCCTCGAAGTTACCTGGGAAATTCGGGTTCTTTGTCAGTGTGTATGCATAAGAGTTCTCATCATAAGATGTGAACATGTAAGGACCGGAGCAGATATTGTAGTCATATCTTGCAGCCTGTACTTTATCTCCGATGTACTCAGAAGTAAAGTTGTCAGAGAATTTCACACCATTCTCTGTATCCTCTAAAGTAACATCTTCCGGTAACCATAAGTCCATAGACTCCGGCTGGTTAGAGATCAAAGCCTGTCCATAGTAGTATGGCATATACTGTGCGTCGATGGTTACAGAGAAAGTCTTGTCATCGATCAGATGAAGTCCTTCGAATGTATCTGTCTCGCCGTTTGAATATGCGTCATAACCTTTTACATACTGAACAGTACTGTCTGTTAAGTTGCTGGCTTCGAGATCAGTGATCATCTCGTCACATCTTAACATGTATGTTAATAAGTAGTCGTCTGCATTTACATCAGAACCATCGCTGAACTTTAAGCCGTCTTTGATCTTAACTGTGTAAGTTCTGCTTCCGTCCTCGTTATCTGTTACTTCCAGATTATCAAGAACAGCCGGGTTCTCGATCCATTTACCTGTCTGGTCTCTGTCGATTGGAGCCATACCTGTAACTAATTTGAATGCGTCGTAATCAGAAGCACCGTTTGCCCAGAATGGAGTGATATCTCCACTTGTCTCAGAACTCTCGCCTAAGATTACCTGTTTGTTGCTGTAAGTACCGTTAAAAGTACTCTCTGTGCCGTCTGCAGCTGCCTCTGTACCCTCTACAGCAGCGTTGTCAGAAGAAGCGTTGTTTCCCGCATCAGCATTGCTGTTTCCTGAACCGCATCCTGCTACCATTCCGGTAGTCATGGCACCGATCAGAAAAAGAGAAATCAGTTTCTTTTTCATAATAGTTCCTCCTTATAGAAAATTGTTCTATATAAAAACGCCATGGCGTCTTTATAACATTATTGTTGTAGCACGTTATTGTGCTAAAATATTTTTGTATAAGCAAAAAAAAGTGCCAACAGACTCCTTTGCCCATTGCACTTTAAAAACATACAACTGTATGTTCCCGACGAACAATACTTTTTTTATTATACATGCAAGCCGTTTTTTGTCAATACTTTTTCTCATTTTCAGGCATGTATAAATATAACGCTTTTCCCAGTATTTTCCCTTCTTTTGCATTATCATTCAAGAGCCTTCCTAAATGTATGAATTTTCTTTCATTATTTTAATTATTGGGAATATTTACATTTCGCTAAAGATTTCATTTTTCTCTATTTCGTCTATATTATAATGTAATTTTGCTTCTTTCCATCTCATTTTACACCTGTTATAATTGAAACAGATTTTACAACATCACGAACTTCTATATATAAGGAGACACCACCATGATCACACCGGAAGATATCCTGAATCTCAACTTCTACAAAAAAGAAAAATTTACCGGCAGCTACAAAGGCATGCGTTATCTGATCCAAAAAGAACACGATGAAGAATCCGATACCGATGTTTTCCGTGCTATTTACTGGCCGGGACCTTATAATTTTGCCACCACAGACGATTCCTTAAAAACTTCTGCCACATTTCCTTTTACAGAAGATGGAAAAATAAAAGTTGTCGAGTGGCTTAATACCAGTTGGGAAAAAAGTAAAGACCATTTTCAGACTTTATTGCTTTAAAGGATTGACAGCACCCACATATAAACTTAAAATCTGATTAACGATATTACTTTAGTCCTAATTTACATATGAAAAATGAGTGCGATATATTTATATTCCGCATGTAAATTTTTATCGCAGGAATGGAGAATTTTATGGAGTATAACGAATCATATTTCAAAGCAAAATCAAACTCAAAGGCTCGCACGATCTGGCTGATCTTAATCGCCATCATGACTCTTTCGTATGGTTCAGAAACTTCCCAGGGACTTCACTCAGCCAGATATTATATTACCTTTCTTCTTATGGCATGGTTTCCATTTTTTATTGGTATTCTCGTATTAAAGATCAACGGAAAGGCTTCCTCTATATATAAGGAAGTTGTTGCTGTCGGTTACGGTGCATTTTACACTTATGTAATTCTCACCACCGATTCTGCAATCGCGTTTGGCTATATTCTGCCGCTTACAAGTATGCTGATTCTCTTTAAAGATCGTAAATATATGATCCGGTGCGGTATCGCCAACGAGATCATTGTAATTGTTCATCTTATTTTACATAATATATATGGCATAAACCCAAATATTTCCACAAATGATTATTACCTTCAGATCTCCACGATATTGCTCTGCTATATCTGCTACGTCGTTTCCATCGATCATCTAAACCAGTCCGACGGAGCACTTGTCAACTCTATTAAAGACAACCTAAACCGCGTGGTGACCACAGTAGGGCAGGTCAAAGGCGCTAGCAGTTCCATTGTAGACGGTGTTACCGTAGTCCGTGAACTTGCTGATGAAAACAAACAGGGGGCTGATTCCGTTGTAAAAAGCATGGAAGAACTGACCCAGAATAACGATATTCTCTATAACAAAACAATGTCCTCCATGGATAAGACTTCCGATATCAACACACAGGTCGAGAATGTAGCATCCCTGATCGCAGAAATGGTAAATCTGATCCAGGAATCCATCGAGCACGCAAATTTAAGTGCCGAAGAACTTGCCGACGTTGTGTCTACCACCAACACAATGGCAGATCTGTCCTCACAGGTCGAACAGGTTTTAGAGAATTTCAAACAGGATTTTGATATGGTAAAAGAAGAGACCGGAACGATCGAAGGCATTACTTTCCAGACAAATCTCCTCGCCTTAAACGCCTCCATAGAAGCCGCCCGGGCCGGTGCTGCCGGAAAAGGATTTGCCGTTGTAGCTGACCAGATTCAGGGACTCAGCGTAGAGACGAAAAATTCTTCCGGCCGCATCCGTGATGCGTTGACTCATTTAGATGAGACCTCTGGAAAGATGACACAGTCCATCACGCAGACGCTTGACCTGATCCAGACAACACGTGAAAAACTCACACTCGTAAAAGACAGTGTTGCCAGTATTACCAAAGATTCGACGACTCTCGGTGAAAATATCAAAGTAATCGACGGTGCCATGAAAGATGTGGAGTCTTCCAATCAGGATATGGTTGACAACATGAAACAGGTCTGCGACACCATGGATGTCATGACCAAGTGCATCAACCAGTCAGATGACGTTTCACGCACCATGTTGAGTAAATACGAGGAATCCGCCGTCAACGTAAATAAAATCGAAACGATTGTCGGAAAACTGATGGGTGAACTCGGTACCGGCGGTTTCATGGGAATCGGTGATGCCAAACCTGGCATGAAAGTCGTCCTGATCGCCAAAAATGGCAGTTCATCATTTACTGCTCACGGTGAGGTAACAGCATCCCTAGACGGTGGAATTACAGCACGTCTGCATGTTCCTTCCGGTCATTCGATTGAAATTAAAAATAAAAACTTTACTTACGAGCTGCAGATTTCCGTCACAAATGCACTGTATATCTGGGAAAATGCCGATATTTCCACAATGCACGGTCAGGCATCTGATATTTATAAGATTACTGTTGCAACCAACCCGAAGGTTATCAACCGTCGTAAATATCCGCGTATGCCGCTCTCCAACAAATGTACGATCACGGTAACACAGACCGGCAGACAATATAACGGTCAGATGATCAATATCAGTGCAGGCGGCTTTGCTTTCAGCGTCCGCGATAATTTCTTTGCCAGTGCGATCGGTTCCGACATTACCTTATCGATCCCGGATCTTCCTGTAGCAAGTGCCCGCGAGTTAGAAGGACATATCATCCGCAGCACGGATAATGAAAGCGTCTTTATCGTTGGCTGCCGTATGCCGGAGGATAATACAGCGATCGAGCAGTATGTACGCAGTAATTATCAGGGAGAATAATTATATAACCTGCATTCTCTTTGCTATCAGCATAACCACGCAAACACGCTGCAAAATACATTATAAAACAGCGGATAACAACTTCTTTTCTTGTTGTTATCCGCTGTTTTTCATATGATCTGACCGCTATTTGTTAATCATCGTGCAGACATGTTTACTCATTTATTTGATTTGCCTGCATTCACTTATTCTATACAATAAAATGCTCTACATTCTTCTGCAGTCTGTCCGCTGCTGCATGCGCTGCCTCTGCTTTTTCTTTGATCTCAGCTGCCTTCTCAACCACAACACCTGTTTTTTCAGCGATATCATTGGTACCGGTTGCACCCTCCGTTGCTGCCTTACTTACTTCACCGATCGCATCCATAACTCCGTTGATCGATGCTAAAAGCTGCTCTGAAGATGCCGAAAAATCAGTTACCAGTCCATCAATACTACCTGCATCATTACTGTAAGAATCTGCCATGTCAGAGAATCCTGCAAAACTGTCCACCACATCTGTTCCGACAAACTCAAGTAACTTTTTCGCTCCATCTGCCAGATTCGTTACAGATTCAACCACATTCTTTGTTACATCCTGGATATGTACGACTGCTGCCTTTGACTGCTCTGCAAGTACCCGGATCTCATCTGCAACAACTGCAAAGCCTTTTCCTGCCTCTCCCGCACGTGCGGCCTCAATGGATGCATTGAGTGCTAACAGGTTTGTCTGTCCGGTAATCTCCATAATTGATTCCGCAAGAACGCCAATCTGATCGACAACTTTGATATCTTCAAGTGCTTTTGTCAGTCCCTCATTGATTTCCGCATGGATTGCCTTGGTACGTTTATCATTTTCGGTTGTGGTCTTTTTAATACTGACAGCACGGTCTCGGATATCATCTGCCTCCATAGCCCCGTCCTGTGAACGTGTTGCAATGCTCTTTGCAGCGCTCTCGATTTCATGGGACATCGCATTGATCTCTTCGGAGGAAGCAGCTGTCTCCTGCATACCTGCTGCAAGTTCTTCCGTAGTAGCGGAAACATTCTCAATCTCCTCATCCAATGCCTGGATGTTGGTATCAATCTCCTGTACCATTCCGGTGATCTCTGTCGCCTGGCTCTTAACCTCGCCGATCAGTCCGTTCATCTCTGTCCTCATAGACTCAATGGAACCTGCCAGCTTTCCAAAATCATCACGGCGTTTTAACAGTGCAGTTCCAAGTGCCTGTGAAAAATCACCCTGTTCCATGACTCCGATGGAACTGATACACTTCTTCAGTGGTTTAATAATGCTTAAAATGATCAATATAAGAAGAAATACTACTACCGCTCCTTCTATTATTGTTGAAATGATAAACGTGGTACGTTTGTTTGTTACATATGAAGTAAAATCTTTTTCAATGGATGCAACCTTATCATCGATATAGTCTGTGTAATTACCGGTTCCAATCACCCATTCAAACGGTTCAAATGCTTTACTGTAGGAACGTTTCGGAGAAGGTTCAGTCTCGCCTTCTTTCGGGAATACATAATCTGTATATCCTCCATCTGCCTCCTGTCCGACACGGATGATCTCTTTAACCATCTGATATCCATTGGCATCTTTCGTCTCCATACGGTTGGTGCCTTCTGTATCATTTCCTAAAAGCACCACATTAGTTCCGTCATACTGGTCAACCCAGAAATATCCGCCATCTCCATAACGAAGCTGTCTGATCTCATCTGCCGCTAACTTCTTAGCTTCTTCCTCGGTATACACACCAGCCTGATACTGATCATAAATCGTCTGACAAAGTGAGACCACATTATCTACCTGCTGTTTAATCTGTTCATCATAAGACTCCCGCTCATCTGCTTCCATCGTCTCTAATGCTTTGCTCTGGAGCTGCTTCATGCTCTCCGATGAAATAACGGCACACAATACCAGTGCCACTATCGTCGCTAACATTACGATTGCCAGCTTTGTCTGTACTTTTACATTGTTCATAAATCTTTCCTCCCGCTTCCCTGCTGTAATATCGGAGTTCACAAATATGATGTATATAGATTTTTCTATACAGATTTTTGAAAATTCCTTTCTATTATTTTACCATATTGCACAATTTATCTCAATATTTTTTAAATTTATTATAAATTTTGTAATTTCTTTTACATTTTCCATATTATTGACTTGTTTCAGAACAAAACAATAGCCGGAAAGCCTTGATTTTACTGCAAAATCTTAGCTTTCCGGCTATTTTTTATTCATGCGGGTGACAGGACTTGAACCTGCACGTCGGGGACACTAGAACCTAAATCTAGCGCGTCTGCCAATTCCGCCACACCCGCAAACCACTTTGCCATTATATATTAGCACTCGCAAAATTGCAAGCATTTTTTCCTCACATTTCTCCCTCTAAATCAGAAACGGCTACTGTTCACACATACTGTGCGAGTAGCGATTACAGCCATTTTAAATACATCTTCGATACAAAGACAATGGCAGCTCCAGTCCATGTGCCTCTAACAACTCCCTGTCGCTTAAAATCTCCTTTGTTGCCCCATCACACACAATTCTGCCCTCCGACAGTAAAATCGTTCTGTCACAGGTATCCCATACAAAATCCAGATCATGTGAGGCCACGATTTTCAGATAGGAAAACTCATTCAATACCCGGATCAGATTTCTGCGGTTTTTCGGATCAAGTGCCGCCGACGGTTCATCCATCAGTATAATATCCGGTTTCATGGAAAGGATGGTTGCGATTGCCGCTAACTTTTTCTCTCCTCCTGACAGTTTATGGATCGGTTTATTCGCAAGATGTTCAATGTGTACCTCGGCAAGTGCCATTTTTGTCCTGTATGCAACCTCATCTTCTGACAGACCATAATTCTGTGGTGCAAATGCCACATCCTCATATACATTCGGCATAAAAAGCTGATTTTCAGAATCCTGAAACACATATCCAGCCATTTTTCTAATCTGAGCTAATGTCTCTTTTTGTAACGGTACATTCCCGATACTGATGCTGCCTGAATCCGGAGAATACAAACCGACAAGTAATTTTAAAAGTGTTGACTTTCCTGCCCCGTTTGCACCGACAACGCCAATCGACGCCTGCCCATCCGCTGCAAATGATATATCTTTCAAAATAGGATTTTCTTTTTCATAGGAAAAATTCAGATGCGTTACCTCTATATTAATCTGTCCCATATTTTCCTCTCTCTTTCATCTGTCACAAAACAGTTTCTCTTTACCATCTAAAACAAAGTTCCCACCAGTTGTCCAACCGCAAAACATCGCAATATAGTAAACACCGCGATCCATAAAACAAGATACACTGCGTCTTTCATACAAAACCGTATCTCTTTTTTCAGTCCAAATATTCCCTGAAACCCGCGCAGACACATACTTTCATAAATCAACTCTGCCCTGTCCATGCTTCGGATCAGCATCTGTCCCATCAGAGATCCCCACACCTTAAAATGAATGCCTTTCTGTCCCGGTGCCCTAAGTTCATATGCCTGCACCACCCGCTGTGTTTCTGCCAGCAATACAGAAATATACCGGTAAATCAGCCATACCTGCATCACAATGACTTTTGGCAGACGACATATCTCAAGTGCGAAGCAGATTTTTTCGATCGTTGTTGTCGCAATCAGAAGATACGATGCCAGAACCGCAAAAACTCCTTTTATCATCAAGGTCAGCATTGAAATCACTCCACCACTAATTTCAATCTGTCCCACATTCATTACGATCTGCCTGTCAAAAAAAGGATTAAATATACCTGCCACACAGACAAGCGGCAGCACAACACGCATCCGCCATAACGCATCCTTTACAGAAATTTCATTCATAATAAAAAGAATAACCGGATAAACTGCCATCACAAGCAGTCCACTCAGGTTATACTTAGAAAAAGAAACAACTGTCCCTATATACAAAATTGTCACACATAATTTTACAAGAGGGTGAACCTGGTTCACCCACCTGTCTTCATTTGCCAGTTCCTCGATACTTTTAATCTCAGAAACTGCCCTTTGAATTTTACTCATGCTTTTGATTCTTTCCAAAAAATTTAAATAGATAACAGCCTCCGATACATACAACTACAACCACTGCTGCACCAGCTACACCGGAAAACGATGTTCCTGCCATGCCCTCATTGTTTTTAAATGCATAATCCGGAAGCAGCGCTGTATGCTCCTGAATCTCTGCTGCCGTCTTATATGCTGTTCCTTTTGCATCTAACTCTGTGGTTCCTGCAACCTTTTCCATAGACCATTCCAGTCCGTCCGGATATGCTGAAGCAAACAGAGAAAGTCCGCCACCGATCAAAACAGTTAAAACTGCGAGAATCGTCACTGTCTTTTTCAAAGAAAAACGTGATGTCTGTTTCTGTGTACTTTCATCTGTACCCCAGAGCAGCTCCGGTCTTGCCTCATATACAAAGCAAAGCACTGCTGCCGTGATCAATCCCTCGACCAGACCGATTGCAAGATGGATCGGCTGCATCACTGCCACAAATGTCCCAAACGGAAGCTCCGTAATACCGGAAACAAGTGTCTCTAATGTAACAGAAAATGCTCCCATCTGCAATGTCAGTACACACCCCAGCACAGATGCTGCAATAATCTTCTTTTTGGATGCTCCCCGACGCATCATTGGCTTCCAGATCAGCAATGCTCCTATAAAACATCCATAGAATGCCATATTCCATATATTACAGCCAAGCGCTAAAAGTCCGCCATCCGCAAACAACAGACACTGTATCAAAAGAACCCCTATCATGGTAAGAAATCCTGCGTAAGGTCCAAGTAATGCAGAAAGCAGCATTCCTCCGCACAAATGTCCGGAAGATCCTGTTCCCGGAATTGTAAAATTGATCATCTGGGTTGCAAAAACAAAAGCTCCCATAACTCCCATAACTGGAACTTTCTTAGGCTCATCTAACGCCCTTACCTGTCTTACTGAATATCCGCCCGCTGCTGCTGAGCAAAGATACATTGTTGTCGCAACCGCCGGCGCAACAAGCGCATCTGCCATATGCATATTAAAATACCGCCTTTCATTTATCTTTGAACATATTAGCAAAAATCTGGTCATACCACAAGCCTTTTGTCACAGATCTTTCTACTTTTTCCGCTTTTGACACATACACTAATCCTTTCCATTACTTCCATAATACTCCTATTGCGAAAATGTTACATAATTGTTACAATTCTTTATGTAATCGGCCGATACAAAAAGATTGCAAGATGACCGCAATCAATAAAATAAGAATAAGGAGGACGAAACTATGTGTTTTAATTTCAATAGCTGTTCCGAGTTATTTAATGCTATCTGCAAATATTTTAACCTCGGTTGTTAATTAATTTACCCCGGTCTCTGACCGGGGTATTTTTCTTTTATCTATCTGAATATCAATTCCTATACAGTAGAAATCTACTTGTTTGCTACATACACCTGTCTTAAAGCAGTTCTTTCAGCCACATAGCATTTTCATCTTTTTTCGAAATGATATATTTACCCTCTGGTCATTCGCTGCCCTTCCATATAAGATTCGGATCATCGTACCGCACAGCACATGCTGCCTCCCCGCAAAAATCCTGATCCACGCACCACTGCATCAGTGTATTATCTTCCAAGGTCAGATACCCGCGAAAATCTTCAAATGCGGGTGGAGTAAATATTTGTGGTTTATCTGATGAAAACTGATTCATTTATTACTACCTTTCTGAAATGACTTTAGAATAATGTTTTGGCGCTCTGATCTTGCGGACACGATGCGGACATAAAACTATCAACTTTTGATTACTTTTTGTCACTTCAAAAATTGTAAAAAAATGGCGGAAAGCCTTGATTTTACTGGTTTTCCGCTATTTCCAATCTAATGAGACATCGGGGATTCGAACCCCGGACAACTTGATTAAAAGTCAAGTGCTCTACCAACTGAGCTAATATCCCATATATTTTATTATAAGCTGGGCTAGCAGGATTCGAACCTGCGAATGCTGGAATCAAAATCCAGTGCCTTACCGCTTGGCGATAGCCCAACAAGAAATATAAGACCAACATCTTAAAGACATTGTCATATTTCAGACCTGTTGCACTAGTCGCAACAAAGGTGGATACAGGGATTCGAACCCTGGGCCTCCAGAGCCACAATCTGGCGCGCTAACCAACTGCGCTATACCCACCATACGGCTATAAAGCCTGACACCTTATTAAAATAAGGAAATGTGCTCGAAGGGATTCGAACCCCCGACCCACGGCTTAGAAGGCCGTTGCTCTATCCAGCTGAGCTACGAACACATTTATCACATCTGCCCTGCAACTGATTGCCCGCTTCACAAGCAAACATGTTGCCATATATTATGCTTTCCATAATAATTTGCAAATGGAAAGCGGGTGATGGGAATCGAACCCACGTATCCAGCTTGGAAGGCTGGTGTTCTACCATTGAACTACACCCGCATGTAGTCGGGGTGACAGGATTCGAACCTGCGACCTCCTGGTCCCAAACCAGGCGCTCTAGCCAAGCTGAGCCACACCCCGATATGAACTTTTAATATTGAAAAGCAAGTTTCTTAAGTGCTTGTCTTTTCCGTCTCATCCGTGACGCAAGAGTTATTATATAGGACTCAAACATAAATGTCAACACTTTTTTTTATATTTTTTCAAAAAAATTTATTTTTCTTATAAATACTCTATTTCATAGTGCGCCACACCTTTTTTATCTATGTCCATCAGAATATACGAAGGGCGCTTTCCCTCCTGTCGCGGATAGGAAATACTACCGGGATTCATGACAACAATCCCGTCACCATATTCGATCAGCGGAATATGGGTATGTCCGAACATTGCAACATCCGCTCCACGCGCTAAAGCCTCGCGCTTTAAATCCTCAATCCCGGAACCGACATAGTAATAATGCCCATGTGTCATAAACACACGGTAATTTCCTACCATGATCTCCTTTTCACGCGGCAAAGAAGAGAAAAAATCATTATTCCCCGCAACGATTTCAAGCGGACAGCCGCAGAGTTCCCCTATATAATCCTCATATCCTTCTGCATCTCCAAGATGGATCACAAGATCCACCGGGGAAACTCTCTCTAAAACAACTTTTAAATTTTCATGTTTTTTATGTGTATCGCTAATAACCAGTACTCTCATAAGGCTACCTGCCCCATCCTATGTATTTCCAATCCCCATTCTTTATACATCAGATTCCATACTGATTCAGTTTTTCCTTCATGGCACGCAATGCCTTACCCCTGTGACTGATCTGATTTTTCTGTTCTTCCGTAAGTTCTGCCGTAGAACACCCGAACTCGTCCACGTAAAAAATCGGATCATATCCAAACCCATTACTTCCTGCCGGCTTTTCTCCGATATATCCTTCAATCGTTTCTCTCGTAACAAGCACATCTCCATTTGGCATTGCAGCCGCAATAGCGCAGACAAACCGTGCTGTACGTTTTTCCTTCGGCACACCCTTTAATCTGTCTAAAATAGCCTGATTTTTGATCGTATAAGACGTATTTTCCCCCATATAGCGGGCAGAATACACTCCCGGTTCCTTGTTCAGATAATCCACTTCAAGTCCGGAATCATCTGCAAGAACGATATCTTTGGTAAACTGTGCAACTGTCTGTGCCTTGATTTTGGCATTTTCCTCAAACGTTGTTCCGTCCTCTACAATATCTGCCTTAATTCCGGCTTCTTTCATTGAAAGGATCTCTGCATCCATATCCCCTAAAATTTCTCTGATTTCTTTCATTTTACCGGCATTTCCGGTTGCAAAAATAATTCTGTTCATATCACTTCTCCATTTCACACTAATCTCTATTCCTGCGCTGCCCTCAAGCGCATCTCAAGTTTGTGCGTAATCACAAATCTTGCATGTGAAAAATGCATTTTTCACACTAATAGCCTTCTTCAAATGCACGCAGTATTGCATGATAAATGCCAAGTGCTGCTTCCTTCTGATAATCCTCCGAACGCAGCAGATCAAGCTCCTCCTGATTCGTCATAAAACCAACTTCAATCAGCGCAACCGGAACTTCACTTGTCCTTATGATATAGATACTGTCTCCCTCAACAAGCCCCCGGTTTCTGCTATTAAGCTGTCCTGTCACTTCCTCTAAACAGATCTGCGCAAAACGTTTGCTTCCAAGTTCACTCGCATCAGATTCATTATACATGACTGCCGTACCATGTGCAGAGGACATTCTTCCACTGTTTGTGGAGTTGTTATGTACACTGATAAAAAGATCGGCATCCGACTTATTTGCAAGCTGCACCCTCTGATCAAAAGTAGGGTTGCTGTCATCTGTTCTGGTGTAATAAACACCAATATTGTGATCATCTTCATCAAGTATCTTTTTTAACTGGAGCACGATATCAAGGTCAATTTCTTTTTCATTGACTCCCTGCTTGTTTGCTCCCGGTGCACGTCCTCCGTGTCCCGCATCGATTACGACTACTTTATCATACACTTCCTGTGGTGTCAAAAAGTCAAAATAATAATATGCATTGTCATATTCTGTTTTTAATTCGTACACACGATCCATTACGATCTCTATCACACCATCCTCTCCCTTACTGGAATAGGAGAGTGTCGCAATGTGATTACTGCTTCCTGTGATCGGTCCATTTTCAAAATAAGAGCGGTCTGTCCCCGGAATACTGATCCTTATCGTCTGTGTCACATAATCATTTGTAAATTGGATATCAGATCCTGTTACATCTTCCGGCAATTTCAACTGCAACTGTCCGCCATGAACCTGTTCTGATGTATCTGCAGCAACAATTTCAAGATCTTTCATCTCTGTCTGGTTTTCCGCATATTCCTGCTCTGCTAAGCGTTCTTCCCTCGTTTCCACAGCCCATGTATGGATCTGGGGAAAAAAAGGAAGTCCAATGCAGACTGCTGCCGTAAGTACCACAACAACTGCTGCCGCAAATTTTAATACTTTATCTTCCATGTAATAACTGCTTTCTATCGATTATCGCTGAATGCCTTGATACAAAGATTCGATTTTTCTACGGTATCAACACTCACCCATTTCGAACCATTTACACTGATATAACTCTCTCCATCATCTAAGTCTACATTTTCAGTCGCCTCATCCGCAGCATACTCAATTGCCATCGGATGTACAGATCCAGGGGTAATAATATGCAAAACAACTGCATAACGCTCCCCCGCATCCACTTCAATCCCCTGATTAAAGTCAACGGTATAATAACCTGCATTTCCCAGCTTACCGGATGCAACCGGGATCATCTTCTCCAAAGACGATTCATCCGCAAACTGACGCACAACATATAATTCATACTGCGAATCTTTTCCAGTTGCATAAAAAGATGCTGCCTTTAAGGTTTCATTTCCCTCTGCAGTAAAAACATTTGCCCCATAGATACTGTCTTTATTGTAACCAAGCTGACCAACCCAGCCGCACAGATCACTCTGATAAATATGATCATAATTATCTGTATTTTCTATATCCGTATAAACAACATTATGTGTTCCAATGTTTGTATCATAATAAGAGATATAAAAAAACCCGTTTTCTCCAAAATTATCGCCCCAGCTGTTCTGACAGATAAAAGCTCCATCACCTTCAAGATCTGTATTAAAATTATCCTTTGAGTAAGAATCATCCCATCCGACGATCACAACATCATGGTTTGGCTTTTCCGTACCAATATAGCAGTAGGCATTCGTACTTTTATTATAATATGGAGAGGAAGACTGTGAGCTTCGCAGTGCATTATAAATGGATGTCTGCACTCCACCATACTTAAATACAGCTTCTTTTATTTTTTCGTAATCCTTGCTCTCGATGATCTGCATTTCCTGCACATGCTTTACTGCCGTAAGATTCTCATCCGTCTGGTCATCTCCATAAGGATCATCCTTTTCATAAACAGGTCCCTTCCATGCTGCAAGATATGCCATTCCCATGGTATATTCGCCACCATCATTCTGAGTCATATTAAATCCATTACACAGTGTCATATGATCCACTGAATACTGTGCGCTCTCCTCCGGCAGCAGCGATGATTCAAGTGCTCCTAATGCTGCAAATGACCAACAGGTTCCATAACTTCCCTGATTACGCACTTCCGCTGTCCGTTTTCTGTCCCTTAGATCATAACTGGTCGGCACGATCGATGCATCCGAATTATCTACAGCCTGTGCCTCATTTTCCTGCATATCCCAGCTATATGTATAATCCATATATTGTGACAGATCATTGAGACTGACATAATACTCGTTCTCTATCATGGTAAACGGAGATGTGATCTTTTCAATATCACCATTCACAGTAGCAGTTCCCTGATCCAGTGAAAAGGAAATATCACTGGAATGTTTTTCCACAACCAGCCTGTCCCCATCATAAATGTGTGCACTGCAGTTTAACGCATCCCGCAGAATGGAAACAGGCATCATAATGTCTAAATTATCATCCATATAAAATTTATATTTTTCATTGGTATACTGTTTATTGTCAATGATCACAGACAGCAGATTATCATTCACACTTGACGCGATCAGCGGATTCCAGGTTTCTGCTTCTAAACTTGCTCCCCGGAAACTGCCGATCTGCTCATATTCTCCACCGGGTATATTATATTTTATCAAAAAAGCAATCGCCACGATTCCACCAAAGGCAATAAATCTTTTCGAATAATGCATGAATCAGAATCTCCTTAATGAAAATTATCACGTTTTGGCGGTTTTGGTCCCATAAACTGATAAAAGTACGTCTTTAACATTCCGTTATAAATCTTACGGTTTTTATCCGCCTTCCGCCCTATGTAACGCTCTGTGTCCTCATAACTGGTGATCAGATACATCGACCATGCATCCAATCTCCGGTATGCCTCCCCGATCTGACTGTATAATTCCGGCAGATCCGCTTTATCTTCTAGGCGCTCTCCATATGGCGGATTTGTCACGATAAAACCATATTTCTTCGGATGGTGCAATTCTGCCACAGGTCTCTGCTGGAAATGGATCAGATGGTCAACTCCTGCACGGACAGCATTCTGTCTCGCCGCTTTTACCACATCACCGTCAATGTCATATCCCTGGATATCCACGGTAATATCATCATTGACCATATCCTGTGCTTCTTTCACACACTCATACCAGACTTTACGGTCTATGATATTTGTCCATTGCTCTGCTGTAAATTCACGATTCATTCCAGGTGCGATATTTGCAGCGATCATTGCCGCCTCTATCGGGAATGTTCCACTTCCGCAAAACGGATCTACAAGGATACGATCCGGTTTCCATGGCGTCAGCATCAGTAAGGACGCCGCAAGTGTCTCCGTCAGCGGTGCTTTGCTGGTCAAAGTACGATATCCCCTTTTATGCAGGGAATCCCCCGATGTATCAAGTGTTACCATGACTTCATCCTTTAACAGAAAAATACGCACCGGATACGGTGCTCCATCCTCAGCAAACCACTCTTTATGATATTGCTGCTTTAACCGCTCTACCATTGCTTTTTTCGCGATCGACTGAATATCAGACGGACTGAACAGTTTACTTTTGATAGAAGATGCCTTTTTTACCCAGAACTTACCATTTTCAGGAATATATTTTTCCCACCGAAGTGACTTGATTCCCTGAAATAATTCTTCAAATGTTTCCGCATGAAAACGCCCTACCTGAATTAAAACACGTTCTGCCGTGCGCAGGAAAATATTCGCCCGGCAGATTGCCTCCTCATCTCCGGTAAATGTGATTCTTCCGTCTTCTACTCTGTCTATCTCATAACCAAGATCATAAATCTCTCTTTTCAATACCGCCTCTAACCCGAAATGGCACGGTACCACAAGTTCATATGTTTTCATGAATTCTCCTTACTGTTTCTTTTACCTTAGTATTATATTATCCGTTCTAAAATACCCTGTCAATGTTAATCATAACCATTATATTGTCTGATCGCCCGCATTCCTCCAACAACTGTATACACCTCGTAACCGCATTTTGCAAGCTGCCTTGCTGCCAAAAGGCTCGTACTACCATATTCGCAATAAACGACTAATGTTCTGGTTCTGTTAAAACGTCTCATCCATCCATTCATTTCCTCATATGGACAGCAATATGCACCCTTATAATGTTCTTCCCGGTAAACTTCTCTCTCCCTCACATCAAGCACCAGAGCATGCTTACCTAAAATGATCTGTTCCATCTCGCGTGGATGTATCGTAAAAAATGCCATAATACCTCCGAAATAAAAACAGATTACAAAGCGCTGCCCTGTAATCTGTTCTTCTGCAAATGTTTTCCTTACATTATATGCAGTTTTCGGTATCTGTGTTCTTATTTAGATACGTTAGAACCTGTGCTATTCTGACCGGATTTATTCTGTCCGTTACTGTTTGTTGATCTGTTCTGTTCGTTGCTGTTTGTTGCCTTGTTGGAAGACTTATTTTTTGAGCTGTTCTGCCCATAGCTATTTTCATAGCTGTCCTCGTAACTGTTTCTGCAATTAGATCCACTGTTTGTTTTGTCTGCGTTCTTTGCCATTTCTTCCTCCATTCCGGTGCCCTTTTGCACCTGCTTCCTGCAATTTGGATGGCATGTACTTTTAACTGCATACAATTTCTGTCATACACAATTTCAGTTACATGCACTTTGGTTTGCATAAATATTATTAGAAGAAATGCTTTCAATTATACATACAGTTACATCATATAATATTCTAAATTATCTTTCAGTTCATCTGTGATCTTACCGCCCGCCTTCTGATATTTATCATAGACGCCATTGATGCGCTGAATTTTTTTCGTCATTAAAATATCATATCTCTGCCATGCATTCTGATACATTGGATTAGACTTTAACTCTTCTCTGATCTCCTTCGCAAATGGACAATATGTCACAAGGATCTCTCTTGAAACTTTATTTAAACGAAAACTTCCTTTTGACTCATATTTGATCCAGTTCTGATAATCTTTTACAAACACCTCACGGTAATTATTTTTTCCACGAAGCAGTGCACTTTTTATCTTTTCTTTTGCCTCAATCGAAAGATCATGATTCTTCTTGTAAAACTGAATATAATCACAATACTCTGCTGTCAGGGATTTATCACGGATATCATTCCAGTGAACACCCTGAATTTTGCGGCAGATCTCCCAGCGGTAACGTCCTGTCGTTTCAACCATCATATCATCAAGATCAACAGCTGTAAAAATAGGGAACATATATCTTGCCGGTGTATCACGTCTTACACCCGCAGTCTCCTGCCACATCATCGCTCTTGTTCCTGCATTCGGCATCAGAATAATATTCGGAAGTACTTCTTTCATGATCTCTTCACGATTGATTCCCTTATCCGGATCTGAAAATACAACACCTCTGTAAAATACAGAAAAATCGACCTTTCGCACTTTATTCATGGCATCCTCGATCTTCTGTGCTGTAACAAGCATCTTATCAACAGAATTGATCAGGTCATTCTCTCCTAAAATCGGACAAAATGTCGATACCCTGCCATAAGTAACGCGGTTTCCGGAAGTAAACATATTCTGTATCTCAAATTTTACCTTCATCTCACGGTTATTTGCATACTCCCGCATCTGTTTTTCGTTTACTTTTCCGGTTTTTTTCAGTTCAGCCAGATAGCCCGTATAATCCAGATCAAATTCATTCTTTGACGGCTCATTCTGACCATTATAAATCGTTTTTAACCACTCAAATATCGTAAAAATATGATCCGAGTTACAAACTTCTAAATGCTCTGTCAGATCATAAAGGATATTGGCATTGTCCTCACCCACCATCTGTACATCCATAAAGCCGAAATTTAAAAACATCTCTATGATCGGTGTCGGTTCATCATCATCTTTCATCACATTCATAAATACTTTATAATACGCATCATAAAATACCTGTGAAAGCTGTTTTCTAAGCTGGAATACTTCCGCATCTGTGGAAAGCATATCCGGAAGATCCCTGTACTTCTGGATCAGTTTTCGCATATCTTCGATGCGCTCCGGTGTATATCCGGCATAAGTTAAGATATGTTCTAAGCAGTCTTCTGACTCTTCTTCCTCATCCCATTCCTCATCAGAAATATTATCATCTTCTCCCGGTGTGGCAAACTCATCAATTGCATACTGCGTAAAATCATGATTTTTATACTCATTCAGACGATAGGATACCAGTTTATCATCATAAATATTTAATTTACGGATAACTTCCGCAATTTTATCCATACGTTCTTTTAATGGGGTCACATCATAATGATTCATTTCTGCCTGTATTACAAGCTCAAAATAAAGATGGAATAAATCGTTTTCGGATTCTGATAATAAAATATCCTGATTGTATTTCAGATAATCAACCATCTCGATAATGCCCTGCATAACACGCCTTGTCTGATAAGAGGCTTCCATAATAGCCCCGATACAAAGGCTGTCATCTTTTTGCATGAGCTTTATGTATTCATCAAGATATCCTTTTTTTGTAAGACTGGTACTGTTATTAACTTCCCAGTTCTCTGCCATATGTACCATATCAAGCGGTTTAAAGTTGTCCATCCTCGGAAAACCCTGTCCGTCAATACGCATCTGACTGCAAAGCATGGTATAATCATTATATTCAGTTTCCACAAATGTATGAAACTGTCTTACCAGATTCTTAAATCCGGCATACATCTCAAGCAGCATCTGCCGCTGTTTTAAAGCAGCACGAAGGAGTGTTCCACGCATGCTCTCCTGACCGTTTAATGCATTGATCAGATCATCTGCTGTATTATATGGAAAAACTGCAAGTACAGAATCTTCTCTTGCGATATAGTCACACAAATATCTGTCTTTCTCCGAAACACCGATCACACTTTCTTTGTTCAGAACAATCCTCGCGTAGGAATTTCTCTGTACGACCGATCCTTCTAAAATTAAATACCATGCTTTTACTTTTTCCTTTTGTTTCGCAATTACCTGATTTTTCTGTACCTTAATTGTCTCCATATACCCTGTCTCCTGTCTGCATTTCATGCTGCAACACTTTTTAATCTTTATTCCTGTCTGCTTCTTATACTGTATTTTTCTTATACTGTATTTTTCTTATACTGTATTTTTCTTTAAAAATTTATTTACTATTTACTATTTTTAATTTTAACAATTCATCCAACAGACATTTCGCTGCTTCATCTTTACTCATAAGCGCAAGCTCTTTTTCCCACTTTTCTGTGATCAGCGTCAGCACATTTGTGTCACCGGCAAATCCGGCCCCCTGCTGTTTTAAATTATTTGCAGCAATCATATCAAGATTCTTCTTTTCGCGTTTTGCCCTGGAGTTTTCCAACATATGCTCTGTCTCCATAGAAAATCCACATAAAACCGTTTTACCTTTATTCTTCCCAAGCTCTGCAAGAATATCTGTTGTTTTTTCCAGTGCGAGTGATAACTCACCTTCTGATTTTTTGATCTTCTCATCTGCAGTATGCGCTGGCGTATAATCAGCCACTGCCGCTGCCTTTACAATAATATCCTGTTCTTTCGCGCGTTCCATGACTGCCTGATACATATCCTTTGCAGATATCACAGGAACTGTTTGCACAAACATTGGCGGCTCTAATGCAGTCTTGCCGGTCACAAGTGTCACTTCTGCACCACGAAGCATAGCATTCTTTGCTATGGCATATCCCATCTTTCCAGTAGAATGGTTTGATATAAAGCGAACCGGATCGATTGCTTCCTGTGTCGGGCCTGCAGTTACCAGTACTTTCAATCCCTGCATATCTTTCTCAAATGCAAGTTCTCTTAAAACATACTCAACCAATGTTTCTTCTGATGGAAGTTTTCCATCACCAGTATCGCCATTTGCAAGCATACCGCATACCGGATCTATAATCTCGTATCCATGCCGCTTCAGTTTTTCCAGATTTTCCTGCACAATTGAATTATGATACATATTATGATTCATTGCCGGTGCAACCAACACTTTGCAGGTACATGCCATCACTGTCGTAGTCAGCATATCATCCGCAATCCCATTTGCGATCTTTCCTATCACATTTGCAGTAGCAGGTGCAATAAGCACCAGATCTGCCTGCTTTGCCAACGCAACATGTTCCACTGAAAATTCAAAATTACGGTCAAAGGTATCGATCAGACATTTATTGCCGGTCAGTGTCTCAAATGTCGTTGCAGTAATAAAGTTAGTCGCGTTCTGTGTCATCAGGACATGCACATTACAGTGCATTTTCTTTAACATCCGTGCTACATTTGGCATCTTATATGCCGCGATCCCGCCGGTTACGCCAAGAAGTACTGTCTTTCCCTGAAGCATTCTATTTTCCTCCTGCTCTCGTTCTTTTACGATACGATGCTTTTTTTAAATATTTTATACTGTTTTTATGTATTTCGCAACACCTGATTCGTTCTCTTTTTCTTAATTGATTGCCCTTCGCTCCATCGTTAGAGCGCATCCATGGTACTTAAACCTAAAAATGGAGACATGATAAATCATGTCTCCATACATACGTGCGCGAGAAGATTCGAACTCCC
>ERZ791819.83-NODE-83-length-85059-cov-7.947214_pt1 | contig 85059 bp, 102 predicted proteins | sample MGYA00510301_ERZ791819 | MGnify/ENA primary metagenome ERZ791819 (study PRJEB30046, sample SAMN00791999) | human gut metagenome | study: EMG produced TPA metagenomics assembly of the A metagenome-wide association study of gut microbiota in type 2...
TTTTCGGACAACGGAACAAAACAGTCCCGGCTTGATGCAATTTGCCAATCGTAACTCCCCAGAACCACCCTACACAAGGAAACTCATATCACCCACAAACCAGCATTTGTGATATGCGTAATTGCGCAAATAAGATTTCACATTATGTGCCAGCCCGGCACAGGAAAGAGGATTTAATATGTTATGGGATACGCATATGCACAGCCAGTTTTCCGGCGACAGCCACACACCGCAGGAAGACATGATCGCTGCTGCAAGACAAAAAAATTTAAAAGGAATCTGTTTTACAGACCATCTTGACATTGACTATCCGGACGAACCGGAGACATTTTTGCTGGATCTGCCGAATTATGTCTCTTCCGTGGATGCAATGCAGGAGAAATATAAGGAAGTTCTTCCAGTTCGACTCGGCATTGAACTTGGGTTACAGCCGCATCTTGCCTGCATACATGCTGACATCCTGTCACAATACCCGTTTGATTTTGTGATCGGTTCCTCACACGTCATGCACGGCGTTGATCCTTATTATCCGGCTTATTGGGAAAATCACACGGAGGAGGAAGGCTATCAGGAATATTTTGAATCCATTCTGGAAAATATCGCAGTTTTCGATGGTTTTGACGTCTATGGTCACATCGACTACGTGGTAAGATACGGTCCAAATAAAAATGCCAGTTATTCCTATCAGAAATATGCCGACATCATCGACGAAATCTTAAAAGCTCTTATTTTCAAAGGCAAAGGGATTGAGATCAACACCGGCGGTTTCAAATACGGACTCGGTCATCCGAACCCGACAGAGGACATCATTAAGCGCTATCATGAACTCGGCGGGGAGATCATCACGATCGGTGCTGACGCACATCAGCCGGAGCATGTTGCTTTTGATTTTAAAAAAGTTCCTTCTATATTAAAAGATGCCGGCTTTACGCATTATGCGGTATTCCGAAAAAGGAAACCGGAATTTATCCCGATTCCCTGATTGAAGTCGCTGATAGGAATGCCGGAGGCAAATAGTGCATTCAGGTTTATTGATTGGTAAATTGCACAAGACCGCACCCCAGCCTCCTGTCATTTTAAAGTCTCACTGTGATTTAACACCGACGTACTATATAAAAACAGCACATCCTGATCTTTAAAATTAATATAGTTTCCAATCCGCTCCACGGGCAGATACCGGATATCCACCAGTGTGATCTTCGCATAATCTTCTGCCAGGAGTTGGGCGATGCTGCTTCCAAAGGAATCCCGGAACATGACCAGTTCCCGGTCTGTTTTCGCATTCGGATTTTCAATCGATATCAGGGATTTCGATCCTCCCAGAAAAATCTCATACATATCATTCCCCGTTGTTTTTTCCATGTCGTAAATCTTATTTTCCGCTCGGTTTTCATAATCATACACGATACAGTTTTCAAGCACGTCATTATCCAGATAATACAGTGTATCAGGCTGTCCATGAAGTGCGAGCTGTCCATAATAGACACCGTAAAATGGATTTTCCAGTTCTTTTATTTCGTATTCTGACGCCGGATTTACCCCCATTGCCCCAGCGAGGTGCCGTGCCACATCCGTGATCTGTTCCTGCCGCCAGTGTGCATCTGTGCGGTAATAGTCCGAAAGTTCAAGATCCCCAAATATGTCAATATACTGTGCATATTTCGTCCCATCTCTCATCTGCGCCGTCAGCATATCATAATCCATGGACGGATAACCATTTTCATCTGCCAGAAAATAACTTTTATCCGGCACGATCGCCAGATAGATATCTGTGTCTGTATCCGAAAGGTAACGATCATAGACTTCCCCAAAACGCGTGGCTGCATACTGCAGTGAATCCGCATGAAGAGGATATTCCATTTTGGCAATATAGCCATCTTTGCTATAAAGTCCATGCTGGTCTCTCTGCCCCAGCACATACATGGAAAACGCTGTCTTTAATGCACGAAACTGCTCCCGTAACGGAAACTGGTCTTTTGCATACGACTCAAATCCACTCATAAAAGTACCATCTTTCATGTTTTCCACATTTATTTTCGGAAACTGTGCAAGTTTTCTGCGCTCTGAGATAGAAACCGTATCATCACTTTTCGCAATATTTCCTATTAAGAATCCAAACAGGATCAGTGCCGTCACTCCAACAGTGATCCTGTCTTTTCGCTTTGTTCCCATAATCGCCCTCAAAATCTGAAATATAAAAACGGATTGAATGAACCATCTACCAGAAATGCCACACAAAGAAGCAGTAACATTACCAGCAGGAGAATTTCTGCAATGTCAAGCGTCTGCTTTAAGCCTTTCTTTTTCTGCAATCTTCCATATAATCTCGCAGGAAGCGGCGTCGCCCCGATCACCGCAGTCAGGATGATCACTGCATAACTTTTCAGATAATACAGGTTCTCTGTCGTAACCGGTTTTATCTGTCCCCCGCCAAACATAGATACGATGCAATCCCAAAAATCCGCCACGGAGGATGCATCAAAAAGTACAAACCCGATCAGCACAAAAAACAGCACATACAGGTGTCCGATGATCTTATGTTTCTTCAAATAAGGCAAAAGCCACGTTTTCTCAATGAGCAAAAGCACCGCATACATCAGTCCCCACAGGATAAAATTCCATGCCGCCCCATGCCAGAATCCGGTTGCCATCCACACAAGAAAAATATTGAAGATCCACCGCACAGGTTTTACATGACTGCCACCAAGCGGGATGTAAAGATAATCCCGGAACCACGCGCCAAGTGACATATGCCATCTGCGCCAGAATTCAGTAATGCTCGCAGAACAATAAGGATAGCGGAAGTTTTCCGGAAAATCAAATCCAAAAACGGCTCCCAGCCCGACCGCCATATCGCTGTACCCGGAAAAATCAAAGTAAATCTGAAGCATAAATGCTATCGCATACATCCAGAAAAATAAAACCGATTTTTCCTCCGAAGCCTGAAAATGACCAATCAGCTCCCCGAGCACATTTGCGATCAGTATCTTTTTTGACAGCCCGGTCACAAATCTTCGAATTCCATATGCACACTTTTCCACGCTGTGCATACGGTTTTCAAGCTGACTTCTGATATCCGAATAGCGCACGATCGGCCCCGCAACGAGCTGCGGAAACATTGCAACATAAGCAGCAAACGTAAGCAGATTTTTCTGTGCCGGGACATCTCCCCGGTATACATCTACCGTATAGCTGATGACCTGAAATGTATAAAAACTGATGCCAAGCGGCATTGCAATGCTAAGCAGTGGAATTTTCTGCCCTGTCAGCACATTGAGATTCTGTATGAAAAAATCGGCATATTTGCAATAGATGAGCGGAAAAATTTCCAATAAAACAGCGGCAGCCAAAAGAATTTTTGACTGCCGTTTATTCTGACATGTACCGATCAGACGGGCAGACAGATAACCAGCCAGGATGACTGCTGCCATCACCGGCAGGTATTTCGGTTCTCCCCATCCATAAAAGATCAGACTCCCCAAAAGAAGCACTGTATTTTTCATCCGCCCCGGAGCCAGAAAATACACCAGCACCATACACGGAAGAAAATAAATCAAAAACGTGATACTTGAAAATAACATTTATACGATCCCGTCCTCACTGATGACTTTCGTGTTTTCATAAGTCTGCGTGAGTTTGTCTTTAAACGTGTTTACCAGTTCTTCATTTCCAAAAACAGATACCAGATAATCATCCACCGAAATTACAACCAGCTTGTCCGGAAATCCACACATCCACTGTCTGCCCATCACATTTTCCTTGAGGTCTGCCGCTACGCTCTTTACATCATCTGCATTTTTCAGATGATAGGCACCGCAGGTAAATGTGTTCGCATTCATCATGTGCATGATGGAAGCCGCATTATCGATCTTTTCCGCATCCGCCGCCGGAAAGCCAAGCATGCGGTCTAATTCATCCGCATCCGTGATTCCAAATGTTCCCGGCGCATCCTCCGTCATATTTTCTTCACTCATATCTCCGCCTGCAATGGCAAATTTATCATCTTCTTCGTAGCTGTTCCAGACTGTGGTAAGAAGTTCTTTGGCATCTTTGATCTCTGCCTTTCCAGCTGCATCTGGACTGTCTGTTTTATTTCCACAGGCAGCAAGTGACATTGCAAGAAAAATTGAAAGGAATAAGGTAATATATTTTTTCATGTTCATCTCCATTTTGTTTTATTTGGTTTTATTTTTCTCATCGTATCATGTTTTATACCGGATGGAAAGAGAATATTCCATTTTCTTTCATATCTTCTCACGATCCGATCAACACATTTTTTCCTTCAAATGCAAATCCATAATGTCTGATCTTCTCTTTTGGTATTCCCCGTGCCAACAGTTCGGCATCATAATTTTTTTCTTTGATCTGCACTAGTGCTGCCTGTATTGTTTCTTCAAGTTTCTGCTCTTTTTTATTATTTTTTACCTTAAACTCCAATATAATTGCCTGTATTTTTGTTTTTTCCCGCTCTTTCTACTCATCATGACATCATATCTGCCAAAGCCGCTTTCCCGGTTCGGCCTGATTTCATAGATATCTGTCTGGTCTGCTATCAGTCCAAGCACAAATCCATGATAAAATCTTTCTGGTTCCTGATTTCCAGCGTCTTCCCTTCCGACATCAAAATAACTAAACGTTGCAAGCGTAATCTTATTCATACAATAATTCATTGCATCCACATCCTCAACCTTTAAATAACCACTTGCTACCAGAAGACTCCATACCGCGCTTTCATCCTGTGCAAGATGGCTGAACACGATCTGTTCATCAAAATTAACTTCAATCGTCTTTCCGTTTAAAAGACTTTCCATCTGTATCTTCATATCTGCCGATGCTCATTCTCTGTAAAACATTCCTGTTCATTTAGATAGCGGTTTTGTCTATAAACATCCACAATAATATTTTTTATCTTTTGAACAGCACCTTTGTAATTGTTCTGTTTTACATCCGCAAAGCTGACAAAAATAACCCGATATGTTCCCTGCCGTATGCGGTATTTTTCACTTTCCCACCACTGCCTTATAAAATCTGTTTTATCAATATAAAAATAATGGTTCTTTCTTAAAGATACAAAATCCTGCTTTCCAATACTGATGATTCTGCTCATATTTTACCTATACTTTCCTGTTTATCGTGTAATTATCTTTACACGTTTTTGACGTTCTCTGCTGCCTGATCATATTGTATCTATCTTTTGATCAGTTTGAAAGGATTTTCATTTTCTGTAAGTTTTCTTAAAATGATCAATAATCAATTCGGAAATAATCAAGATACGCTTTATATCTGTCCTGTGCCGTAAGACAGGTATCTGTCAGATATCCTTTTTCATTGTCCCATTCTTTCAGCCCCCGATAGTAGAACATTTTTAAATCATCTTCGATAATAAATGGAACAATATTATATTTCAGACACTCTTTAAACATGATCAGTCTGCCGACACGTCCGTTGCCATCCTGAAACGGATAAATTCTTTCAAACTTCACATGAAAATCCAAAATATCTTCCAAAGACTTTTCTTCTTTCGCATTATATTCTGCCAGCAATTTTTTTATCTTACCGGATACCTGCTCCGGTAATGTAGTCTTCATACCCCCGACCTCATTTGGCATCTTTTTATAATCTCCAACAGCAAACCAGTCTTTTCTGGAATCACTGGTTCCATTTTTTAAAGTCAGATGGAGCAGCTTTAACAATTTCTCTGTCAATACCATACAGGCATCATCAATTATCATATCAATGCACCGAAAATGGTTTGCAGTTTCAATCACGTCATCCACGTTAAGAACTTCATTTTCAACACCGATGGTATTGGTTTCAAAAATATATCTTGTCTGATCGTGCGTCAGACGGCTTCCTTCCATATGATTTGAATTATAGGTTAAATCGATCTGTGTTTTATGATAGATACCGCCTTGATACTTATCTGTTTTTTCTTCTCTCAGAATATCTAACAGTGTTTTGGACTGCTGTTTTTCCTGATTTCTTCGCACTCTGTTTTCCTCCGTTCACTTTCTAGATTATTTAATTATAGCACATTACCGGTGGCAAATTCATTTTTGTCTATAAAAACGCAGAAAATCATATAAAAACACCCCTGAATAAAAAATGACACATTTATCCATGTACCCATATTCTTTATACTAGTATGATAGAAGCGGACATATAGATTCAAGAATGGAGGGTGTATTTTTATGAAAACCTACGAACGACCACAAGTATTTTGTCAGGAAGATTTATGCGAAGGCTGTCCGGCAGACAACGGTTCTTTCTGCACACTGACCAAGGAATATACAACCGGTGATAAAGACTACCGTCCTACCTGGGAACGCAATGGCGAGAGTCCGGATAAAATAACATGGATAAAAAGACCTCCCAGAAAGAATTTTTTCTTTTCCTTTCTGGAAGGTCTTTTAAAATTGTCAAAGAAAGATAAATATCTCTTCCCTTTTCTATATATTGTCTCTTATTTAAAATATGCTACACCGGACTCAAAGATTTTAAGATCCTGCTCTCCGTAAATGTTCATTGCAACACTTCTGTCACGTCTCTCAGAATGAGCCATTTTACCAAGCACACGTCCATCCGGACTTGTGATACCCTCGATGGAACAGTAAGAACCGTTGACATTCCACTCTTCATCCATGGTCGGAACACCTGCTTCATTGACATACTGGGTTGCAACCTGACCGTTTGCAAACAGTTTATCTAACCATTCTTTTGGTGCAACAAAACGTCCCTCTCCGTGGGATGCCGGGTTGCAGTATACTTTTCCAAGTTCCGCCTGTGCTAACCACGGGGACTTGTCTGTAACAACTTTTGTATATACCATTTTACTGATATGACGTCCGATCGTATTGTAGGTCAGTGTCGGGGAATCTGCTGCCTGTGGGCGGATCTCACCGTAAGGTACCAGTCCTAATTTGATCAGTGCCTGGAATCCGTTACAGATACCAAGAGCTAAACCATCCCTCTCATTTAAGAGTTTCATAACAGCCTCTGTCATCTTTGCATTGCGGAATGCAGTTGCAAAGAATTTTGCAGATCCTTCCGGTTCATCACCGGCGGAGAATCCACCCGGGAACATGATGATCTGTGCCTGATCGATTGCCTTTGTAAATTCGTCTACGGACTCACGGATATCGCTTGCATTTAGGTTCTTAAATACCTTAACGATCGTATCCGCACCCGCACGCTCAAAGGCTTTTGCACTGTCGTACTCGCAGTTTGTTCCCGGAAATACCGGAATAAATACGGTTGGTTTTGCCACTTTATTTTTGCATACATAAACAGAATCTACATGGTAGAGATCTGTTTTTACTTCTTCTTTATCCTCAGTTGCACGGGTTGGGAATACTTTTTCCAAAGTGCCTGTCCATGCATTTAATGCCTCATCGATCGCAAGTTTCATATCGCCACAGATAAATGCTGCATCCCCGTTGACAGAACCTGCTCTCTTTACATTTGCAGATAAACCTGCATTCTGCAGTGCCTCGTAGATTTCTGCTGTCTTACCTGCAGGAACCTCTGCTACGATGTTACCAAAGCCCGGAGCAAACAGTGTATCTGTCGTCACATCTGCATCCACAGTTACGCCAAGTTTATTACCAAATGCCATCTTTGCCAGTGCTGCTGCAAGACCTTTTCCGTCAAGTGCATATGCAGAAACAATAGCACCTTTCTGGATCAGTGTGTGGATCACATCATAAAGTTTCATAACCTGTGCATAAACCGGCACATCATATTCATCTTTATCGATCGTAAAGTATAACAGTTCATTTCCAGCGGTTTTTAACTCCGGTGTGATGATATCCTGCTCTTTTGCAACATCCACTGCAAAAGAAACCAGTGTCGGCGGTACATCAATATCATTGAACGTTCCGGACATGGAATCTTTTCCGCCGATGGAAGGAAGTCCAAATCCGATCTGTGCATTGTAAGCTCCAAGAAGTGCTGCAAACGGCTGACTCCAGCGCTTCGGATCTTCGTTCATTCTGCGGAAATATTCCTGGAATGTAAAACGGATCTTCTTATAATCACCACCTGCAGTCACGATTCTCGACAAAGATTCTAACACCGCATAGATTGCACCGTGATATGGACTCCAGCTTGCTAAATATGGATCAAAACCATAAGCCATCATGGTTACGGTATCGCATTTTCCATTGGCTACCGGAAGTTTCGCTACCATAGACTGTGTCTCTGTGAGCTGGTATTTTCCACCAAACGGCATATAAACACTTCCTGCACCGATGGAACCGTCAAACATCTCCACAAGACCTTTCTGTGAGCAGACATTTAAGTCAGCAAGTTCTGCAAGCCATGCTGCTTTCATATCGTTCTTTGCAACAGCGTCTGCAACTTTTGGTGTAGAAATCTTATTTAAGTAATTATCCTCCGGTACTGGCATATCAACTGCAACATTGGTCTCCTGATGGGCACCGTTGGTGTCTAAGAATGCACGGGAAATATTTACGATCTCTTTTCCTCTCCACTCTAAAACAAGTCTCGGCTCCTCGGTAACAACAGCAACTTCAACAGCCTCTAAATTTTCCTCTGCTGCATAGCCTAAGAAAGTCTTGACATCAGAAGGTGATACCACAACTGCCATACGCTCCTGTGATTCGGAGATTGCAAGCTCAGTTCCGTCTAATCCTGCATATTTTTTCGGCACTTTGTCAAGCTGTACACGAAGTCCATCTGCAAGTTCTCCGATTGCAACAGAAACACCGCCCGCACCGAAATCGTTACATTTTTTGATGATATGTGCTACTTCCTCGCGGCGGAATAAACGCTGGATCTTACGTTCTGTCGGCGGGTTACCTTTCTGTACTTCAGCACCACAGACTGCTGTGGACTCTGTATTGTGTGCTTTTGAAGAACCTGTGGCACCACCGATACCATCACGTCCGGTTCTTCCTCCAAGTAAGATAATGATATCGCCCGGATCAGAAGTCAGTCTCTGTACGGCACGTCTTGGCGCAGCACCCATAACAGCACCGATCTCCATACGTTTTGCAACATAGTTCGGATGATAAACTTCTTTGACATATCCGGTTGCAAGACCGATCTGGTTACCATAGGAACTGTATCCGTGTGCAGCCTCTCTCACTAATTTTTTCTGCGGAAGTTTTCCGGAAATCGTCTCTGAAACAGGAACGGTCGGATCTGCAGCACCGGTCACACGCATTGCCTGATATACATAGGTACGTCCTGACAACGGATCACGGATCGCACCACCGAGACAGGTAGCAGCACCACCAAATGGCTCGATCTCTGTTGGATGGTTATGTGTCTCATTCTTAAAGTTAACAAGCCATTCTTCTGTTTTTCCATCTACTTCGACTGGAACAACAATAGAACATGCATTGATCTCATCGGACTCTTCCTGATCCTGTAATTTTCCTTCTTTTTTCAGACGTTTCATTGCCATTAACGCAAGATCCATCAGGCATACAAACTTATCACTGCGTCCTGCATACAGGTTTTTATGAGTATTTAAGTAATCCTCATAAGTCGCCTTCATCGGTGCACAGTAATATCCATCATCAAATGCCACATTTTTAAGCTCTGTGGAGAATGTAGTATGACGGCAGTGATCTGACCAGTAGGTATCAAGCACGCGGATCTCTGTCATGGATGGATCACGGTTTTCGTCATTCTTAAAATAGTTCTGGATATGTAAAAAGTCTTTGAATGTCATCGCAAGATTCAAAGAATCATATAATGCCTTTAACTCAGTCTCCGGCATCCCGCGGAAACCGTCAAAGATCTTAACATCCTCCGGCTCCGGGAAACTCTGCACTAAAGTCTCAGGTTTTTCTAAGCCTGTCTCTCTTGAATCGACCGGGTTGATGCAGTGTTTTTTGATCGCTGCAAACTCTTCGTCACTGATTGATCCCTCGATCGCATAAGTCACTGCGGTGCGGATGATCGGCTCTTCCTCTTCATTTAATAATTTCACGCACTGTTCTGCGGAATCTGCTCTCTGGTCAAACTGTCCCGGTAAGAACTCTACGGAAAATGTTCTCGCTCCGTTTAAATCAAATTCTTCCTCGTAAATATCATCTACCGGCGGTTCAGAAAAAACGGTTACCAGGGCTTTCTTATAAGTTTCCCCGGAAATATTTTCAATATCATAACGGATCAGTTCACGAACCTTCGTCACACCACTGATTCCAAGATAACTTTTGATTTCAGACTGCAATTCTTTTGCCCGGACTGCATATTCCGGTTTCTTCTCAACATATACACGTTTTACACTGCTCATGTGGTAACCTCCATTCTCAGTTTCCATTTATCTTTTCAAAGTATAACATAGGTTCTAAAATAAGCATAATTAATATATTTAATCTTATTTATTAATTATATTAATATTTTCAGATACTCTCATTATCAGTTTCCATTGACATATTTATAAGCCTGTCTTATAATCATAGTAATTATGTTTGTTAATGTATTTCATTCAAAGGATATGCGGCCAGCCCGCAGAAAGAGGACTTCATGGATATCAATTACGAATTATACAAAGTGTTTTATTATGTAGCAACATCTTTAAGCTTTTCTGAGGCAAGCAAACAGCTTTTTATTTCGCAGTCTGCTGTCAGCCAGTCGATCAAAACTCTTGAGAAAAAGTTAGATCAGCCGCTTTTCATCCGCAGTACCAAAAAGGTGCAGCTAACCCCTGCCGGAAAAGTTTTATTAAAACATATTGAACCTGCAATGAACTTAATCCAGCGCGGCGAGAGCCAGCTTTTAGATTCCGGCAGTCTTGGACTCGGTCAGCTTCATATTGGCGCAAGTGACACGATCTGTCGTTACTTTTTAGTTCCTTATTTAAAACAGTTCCACAAAAAATTCCCAAATGTACCGATCAAAGTTACGAATGCAACATCTTTAAGCTGTGTTGATCTCCTCGATCAGGGAAAAGTCGATCTGATCGTAACCAATTTTCCAAACTCGAATCTGAATCACTCTTATATTCAGAAAACCGTATGTAATTTTACTGACGTATTCATTGCGAATCCAGCATATTTTAATCTGAAACAGCAGGAGATCCCATTTGAAGAATTAAAACAATATCCAATTCTCATGCTCGACCGCAAGAGTACAACAAGTCAGTTTCTGCATAACCTGTTTTTACAGCATCAGCTTGAACTGATCCCGCAGATTGAACTTAGCAGTAACGATCTTTTAATCGACCTTGCACGCATCGGTCTTGGTATCGCTTTCATACCAGACTATTGTTTAAACCGTGAATCAAAAGATCTGTTCATCGTAAAAACAAAAGAAAAACTTCCATCAAGACAGATGGTTGCAGCTATCAATCCAACGCTTCCTGTTTCACAGTCTACAGAAGAGTTTTTAAATCTTTTGCCTACGATCTGATTCCCATTTAGGAACGGTTCCAGAATTTTTTTAAATACTGTTCGACTGTATCTACCCTGCATATTGTCTGCTGTTCCCATTCTCTTGGGAACAGTGCACGATACTCACTCTGCAAAAAGCGTTCATCTAAAAGTTCAATGACTCCGACATCTTCCACTGTCCTTATCACTCTTCCTGCTGCCTGAAGCACCTTGTTCATCCCAGGATAACGATAAGCATAATCAAAACCGGCGCCAAGTCTTTTTTCAAAATATCCCATCAGGATTTCTCTCTCATTGCTGATCTGTGGAAGTCCTGTACCGACAACGATTGCACCGATCAACTGTTCATTTTTCAGATCGATCCCCTCACCGAAAATACCTCCCATTACGCAAAATGCAGCTAACGATCCATTCCGTTTTTCAGATACTTCTTCTGAAAAAGCCTGCAAAAAAGATTCTCTCTCTTCTTCCTTCATTCCGGGCTGCTGGATCAATGTTTCGATCTCACAAGATGGATCTGCCTGATTTTCATCCTGGAAAATATCATAAACCTGCTCCATCATTTTATAGGAAGGGAAAAACACCATGTAATTTCCTTTTTTGGCATCGACTGTCCTCTTTATATAGGATGCGATCCGTTCAAACTCTGCTACACTCCGCCTTGTATACTTACTGCTCACATCATTTCCAAGCAACAGCAGTTTCTGTTCTTCCCGGAATGCCGTCTTCGCATAAACTGCATAATTATCCGTTTCTGTCGAAAGCAGACTCTTATAATATCCCACCGGGAGCAGTGTCGCAGAAAAGAAAATCGTCGCATTTCCCTTATTGATCCGCTCCTGAAGATTTTTGGATGGGTCCACACAATATAATTTTAGTTTAAAACGCCCATCCTGCTCATGTTCCGCATATATGACATAATGGTCATCCAATAACTCATAAATATTCAAAAAGTTACGCAGATTTAAATAAAACTCACTCAGATCTTTCCGTTCCGGAAACTCCGACGATTTCTGCAGAAATTCGTCAAGATCTGATGCCACATTCATGAAGTCAAATGCAAGATTTCCAATTGATTCATAGATCATGTATTTTTCACATTCGCGTTTATATGCCAGTAATACACGGTTACACTTTTCAAGTTCCCGTACCAGTTTTGCCTGACCATATTTCTTTAAAATCTTTTTTGCCGAAAGAAAATCTTCCTTATATATAATGGCACTGTACATTTCCCTGCTGCGCTCAACCAGATTATGAGCCTCATCCACCAGAAAAATATAATCCCCTGTTGTTCCATCTGCAAAAAAACGTTTTAAATAAACATTGGGATCAAATACATAATTATAATCACAAATAATGTCATCTACCCAGGTTGCCGTATCAAGACACATTTCAAACGGACAGACATTGTATTCTTTTGCCTGCTCTAATATCACTTCTCTCGTGATCACGTCTTCTTTTTGCAGCAGAGAAAAAACTGCATCATTTACTCTGTCATAATGTCCTTTTGCATAAGGACAGTTAATGGGATTGCACTCCATTTCTTCACACAGGCACAGTTTTTCCTTTGCCGTGATCGTAAGCACCTTTGCCTGATATCCGTTTTTGCGCAGAAGTTCAAACGCTTCTCTCGCTACTGTTCCCGTGATTGTTTTTGCCGTCAGATAAAATATCTTATCTGCCAGATCCTCGCCCACTGCCTTGACTGCAGGAAACACCGTTGATATCGTCTTTCCGGCTCCGGTCGGTGCCTGGATAAAAAGATTCTTTTTTCTTTTTATCGTACGATATACACCAGCCACCAGCTCCCTCTGCCCATCCCTGTAAGGAAATGGAAACTGCAGTGGTTTAATAGATGCCTGACGCAGCTTTTTCCATGCAAACTGAAAATCAGCCCATTTTTTGTATTCATCTATCAGCTTCTCAAACCAGTCTGCAAGCTCCTCAAATGTATAATCATAATGAAAATACCGGATATCTTCCGTATCTAAATTGCAATACGTCATCTGCACTGAAATAGCAGACAGATCGTGCTGCAATGCATAGATATAAGCATAACACATTGCCTGCGCACGGTGCACACCGATCGCATCCTCTAAAAGATCAAGTTTCATATACATGCCCTTGATCTCATCAATCGTGACTTTGCAGTCTATCGGCATCGTCCTATGGTTAAAATTGTCTGCAAATGTAATTTCCTCCGTTGCACTCTCAATTAAAATTCCATCCGCACGTCCCTCGATCACAAGCTGATATTTGTCTTCCTCTATTGCAATTTTAAGTGGAACCTCGGCATGATAATTACTGCCCTTGCGTTTTTGAATCTTCCTGTGGATTCTTCCCCCTGCAAGCATCGCCTCTGCTGAAGCGCCCCGTCCATGACGATTATCAATGTCCCCCTCCCGCAGAATAAATTCCACCAGATCACGAACTGATATTTTTATGACACCTTTTTCATTCTTTTCAATCTTTGTACTCATATATGGATTATAGCACAAAAAGACTGATTCCACATACCTTTCCAGATATATGTAATCAGTCTTTTCATCTATCCCTTTATCTTCTGTTATACATCAATACCTGATGGGCATGACCTCTGCTTTAAGCTATTGCGTATTTTCCTACGACCTGCTCAAAGCGGGCATCTCTACCGCCATATTTGATGGTAAGCTCTTTGCACACACCCAGATAAAGCATTCCAAGCAAAGATTTTGCATCAATTACTGCTCTGCTGTAACATACATCAATTTCAAAATCGCATTTTCCGGCAGCCTTTACAAAATCCTTTACTTCCTCCGTGTCAGATAATTTGATTTTTCTTTCAACCATTCGACTCATTCCTTCCTACATCGAAAACCAAAAACATTGTTTTTTCTTATCAGCTTGCTGATTATTGCACATTTTTTTTCATTTGTCAATTTTAGGAAACTATTTTTTTATTTTTAGTTTCTAAGCATAATGACAATAATGGATTTTATTTTTCTCCCGTTTGACAAAATATTAACATAGCTTTTGTTTTCTGTCGCAAAATGTATATTTATACTTGTGCAAAAATACATGAATGTGCCTTATTTTTCACCTTTGTTTTAGAATTCTTCACAATCTTTCAATCGGTTGCGCACCCAGATTTTTCCAATATCTTAAAAGATCCTTCTTATCGACAAAATTTCACGATAATTGACAGGCGACGTGTATTTGATTCCCGAACTTGGAGAACTTGCATGAAGCAATGTGTTATTTCCGGCATAAATTCCCACATGTCCGCTGTAACATACAATATCCCCCGGCTGTATCGCATCCAGGCTGACACCGTATCCGACACTGCGCAGTGCACTTGAAGAATGTGGAAGACTGATTCCAAATGCTGCATATACGCTCATCACAAACCCGGAACAGTCTGCTCCGTTCGTCAGACTACTGCCACCGTAGACATATGGGTTACCTACAAACTGTGCCGCATAATTAACAACCGCCTGTCCATTGGAAACTTTTTGTGGCTTTGTAGCTGTATTACCGCCTGACTGACTGTTATTTTTTCCCTGATCACTGCTTCCCTGTGCAGTATCATCGTTTTTTTGCGCATGTTGCGCATTTTGTGACTGCTGCTGTGTTTTTTCTGAACTTTGCTGCTGTGCTGCTGTTTTTACCGCTTCCTGCTGTGCCTTTCTTGCTGCCTCTGCTGCCTTTCTTTCTTCCTCCGCACGCGCCTTCCTTGCCGCTTCCGCCGCAGCCGCTGCCGCCTGGCGCTCCGCTTCCTCGCGCTCTAATCTCTCTTTTTCTTCCTCCTTCGACTCTGCCACACGAAATTCTGTCCGGATCGTCACATACTCTCCCGAAACGTATCCCAATCCTTCCTCCGTCGACACACGGTACCATCCGTACTCATCCAACGCATCATAGACGACCACGTCCTCACCCTCCGGCAGCATGGTAAGCACAGATGACTCTGTTCCCGGCTCGGTGCGCACAAACAACGTCGTTGTTGTTACCGTCGCATAGCGCGTGCTGACGCCTCGCGCCAGATCCTCATCTCCAACTTTTACATATTCCGCCTTCACATAGGCATTTTCCACCGAACCGGAGCTGACCAGATACCATTCCTCTCCTGCCTCATCCGTCACCGTCTCTAACACCGTCGCTGCACTGTTATTATAAAGTTTTCCGAGTGCCTCGCTTTCCACAGACGGCTCTGCGCGTAAATTCACATAATTTAACACGGACGCAATACCGATGTCGGCATATTCCGATGTGGTCTGTGGTATTTCATGCTCTTCAATGTCTGCATTTCCATTATTTTCTGCACTGTCCGTATGTTTTTTTTCATTTTCCGGTACCTCCAGCCGCATGCGTTTTTCATTCACTGCGCACAGATCCCATGACACATCTGCATACACCACACTTCCATGCCCCGCTGCAAGCACTCCTGCCAGTAAAAATGCTACGATCTTGTTTCTGTTTTTCATTATGTAGAAATCCTCCATTTACAGATATTTACTTTTTATTAAGTAAATATTACATTTTTGTTTCATTTTGATGTATCTGCATTGTAACAGAGGATAACGCGCGATTCTACAAGTAGATATTTCCAGTTTCGGGGTTCTACAATCTGCCATTCAAAAAATAAAACCCACGCATCCAAAACGGTATGTTACGTTTTGAATGCGTGGGTTTTCAGGTAATATATTAATTTATGTGTATTTTATGCAAATGGATTCTCTGTCGGGTATGGCAGGGATGCTGGCTGGTTATAGTTAATATCTTCCATTGGAACTCCAAGATATTTAAATACCTCAAACAGCGCTTTTCCGTAATGTCCGAATGCAACAGCACCGTGATGCGGATAATTTTTCTCGATCAGCACATGACGGTAGAATCTTCCCATCTCAGGGATTGCAAATACACCGATGGAACCAAAAGAACGTGTTGCAACCGGAAGTACCTCTCCCTGTGCCACATATGCACGGATCTTGTTGTCGGAAGTAGACTGCAGACGGTAGAATGTGATATCACCAGGTGCAATATCTCCCTCTAAGGTTCCATTTGTTACCTCGATCGGAAGGCTTCTTGCCATGATCATCTGATATTTCATCTCACAGCTTGCAAGTTTCTTAGAGCATGTATTTCCACAATGGAATCCCATAAAGGTGTCAGTATGTTTATAATCAAATTTACCTTTGATAGACTCTTCATACATATCTTTCGGTACAGAGTTATTGATGTCAAGTAAAGTAACAGCATCCTGGCTCACGCAGGTTCCGATAAACTCACTCAATGTTCCGTAGATATCTACCTCGCAGGAAACCGGGATTCCACGTCCTGTCAGACGGCTGTTTACATAACATGGTACAAATCCAAACTGTGTCTGGAATGCTGGCCAGCATTTGCCGGCGATAGCAACATATTTACGGTAACCTCTGTGTTCTTCCACCCAGTCAGTCAGTGTCAGTTCATACTGTGCAAGTTTAGCAAGGATCTCCGGTTTTTTATTTCCAGCTCCCAGTTCTTTTTCCATATCTGCAACAACTGCCGGGATACGCTCATCTCCTGCATGTTTATTAAATGCCTCAAACAAATCCAGTTCGGAATTTTCCTCAATTTCAACGCCAAGATTATATAACTGCTGGATCGGTGCATTACATGCAAGGAAGTTTAATGGTCTTGGTCCGAAAGAAATGATCTTTAATTCTGATAATCCGATGACAGTTCTTGCGATCGGCAGAAAATCATGGATCATGTCTGCACAATCTGCAGCATCTCCGACCGGATACTCCGGGATGTATGCATGTACATTTCTTAATTTTAAGTTATAGCTTGCATTTAACATACCACAGTATGCATCTCCACGTCCCTGGATCAGGTTATCCTGTGTCTCCTCTGCTGCTGCGACAAACATCTTTGGTCCCTCGAAATGTTTTGCAAGCAGTGTCTCGGAAATCTCTGGTCCGAAGTTGCCAAGATATACGCAGAGTGCATTACATCCTGCTTTCTTAATGTCCTCTAATGCCTGTACCATGTGGATCTCGCTCTCCACGATACAGATCGGGCACTCATAAATGTCTGCTGCACTGTATTTTTCAGTGTAAGCCTTTACTAATGCCTCTCTTCTGTTTACCGATAATGACTCTGGGAAGCAGTCACGGCTGACTGCCACGATACCAACTTTTACTTCTGGAATGTTATTCATTTTGTTTTCCTCCGCTTTCTTTTTCTGTACATACTTATTAAATAAAAATTTATTCTCTGACATTTAAGTTCTTGCCGATGAGTCCGATATGACTTCCCTCCGGCAGACCGCCCTCGGCATGACCGATCAGCCATTTATTCTTAGCTGCAAGAAGTGCATCCTCTCCGTCAGCATGTGTCTCATCTAACGGATAATTGGTGCCTTTTGGCAGAATAACTGCCACCTGAAATCCTGCATCGTCCACATGACATGGCGCATAATGTAATGTGGTTGCATACACCTCCACGGCTGTTCCTGCCGGAATCCGGAATGCCTCCATCTTTGCAGTCTCATAAGTAAAATCATCGGTCACATCTGCCTCTGATCCCAATATTAATACTGCGTCGGTTGCTGCAAGATTGATCTCTGAGCTGCGGTGATATTCCACTGCATTCAAAAGCTCATTATGTCCATTACAATATCCGATCTGGATCGGAAGTTCTCCGTAAAAGACTTTCTCGATTTCCTTTGCCACCGGTAATGCTTCTAATTCTGCGATTGACGGCTCATAAACTACATCAGATGGAACCGGTGTCTTTTTCATTGCTTCTGTCAATGCTGAAAAATCAATATTCCGGATCACTTTTCCGTATTTTCGGAAACGCGCATCCGTAACCTCATAAATCTGCATGCCCTTATTCCTCTTTTCTTATCATTCTATTTCATTTGTTTTATACACTTTATATCTGACCGTCAGATGATCTTGTCAAACAGGTCTTTGCACGCCGGATAAATATTTTTAAACTGCTGGTAACGTGCCTCATATTTTGCAGCAAGCTCCGGCTCCGGTTCTACCGTATCAACGACCTTTACGATTGCAGCCGCAGCAGATTCCACATCTTTGTACTCACCACATGCAACAGCAGCGAGCATTGCCCCTCCAAGGGATGGTCCTTCTTCTGTCTCAAGCACATCCACTTTGATATTCAATACATTTGCGATGATCTTCTTCCACAAAGGACTCTTTGCACCGCCTCCGCAGATCTTTGTACGCTCGATCGGAATGCCAAGTGTTTTTGCAACTTCAAAAGAATCACGAAGTGCAAACGCAACACCCTCTAACACTGCCTGTGTCATATCCGCTCTTGTCGTATCCATCGTCATGCCAATAAAAGTAGCTCTCGCATTCGGATTGTTGTACGGGGAACGCTCTCCCATCAGATATGGCAGATAATATACATGGTTCTCACCTAACTTTTTGATCGATTCCTGCTCTTTTTTGTAATCTTTCGTTCCGATGATCTCATCCATCCACCATTTATTGCAGGATGCAGCAGATAACATACATCCCATCAGATGATAAGCACCGTTTGCATCACAGAATGCATGAAGTGCATTGTATTTATCTACACCAAATTTAGCAGAAGAAATAAAGATTGTTCCACTTGTTCCCAGTGAAATATTGCATCTGCCATCCCCAACGGTTCCGGTCGCAACTGCAGCAGCCGCATTATCTCCGGCACCTGCTGCCACTTTTACTTTTTCCGATAGACCAAGCTCTTTTGCAATCTCCGGCAAGATCGTTCCAACACATTCATAACTCTCATATAACTTCGGCAGCATATCTGTCGTAATACCACAGATCTTGCACATTTCCTTCGACCAGCAACGGTTCTTTACATCTAAAAGCAGCATACCGGATGCATCGGAAACATCTGTACAGTGCTCTCCAGTCAGCTTATATGCAAGATAATCTTTCGGCAGCATAATCTTTTTGATCCTTGCAAAATTCTCCGGTTCTTTATTTTTTACCCACAAAATCTTTGGTGCAGTAAAACCGGTAAATGAAATATTCGCCGTATACTTTGACAATGTATCTTTTCCTATCTCATTGTTTAAATAATCACATTCCTCTGTCGTTCTGCCATCGTTCCACAAGATTGCCGGCCGGATCACCTCATCCTTGTCATCAAGAATGACCAGTCCATGCATCTGACCCCCAAAACTGATTCCAGCAACTTCTTCTTTTGGAAAACCTTCCAAAAGTTCTTTTAACCCCTGCATCGTCTCTTTGTACCAGTCCTGTGGCTTCTGTTCTGACCAACCGGGATTTGGAAAATAAAGAGGATATTCTCTTGATACGATATTTTTCACATTTCCGGCTGCATCCATCAAAAGCAGCTTCACGGAAGATGTTCCAAGATCAATTCCTATGTACAGCATACCGTTCTCCTTTTTATCAATCATATCATTATGTGCTCGTGCACGTTTTATTTATCATACATCCTGTATGGTCATTTTGCAATATACTTTTTGTACATTTTTTCTAATTCATTTTTGTTTACATTTACTTATGCAGTCACTTTTATACATAGTTTTATGCCGGCAGTGCTCCTTTCACTTTAATATATGCTTCTTTTTATATACCCGTTTCTGTGCACATGCACACAAGTTGACAACCTGTCTGTTTTTATGTTATCTTTATCTATATGAATTGATTGAAACGAAAAAGGGGTTTTTATATGGCTACCATGAAAGAAATTGCAGAACTATCCGGTGTTTCACGCGGCACTGTGGATCGTGTATTAAATCACCGCGGCATTGTCAATGCTGAGACAGAACGGAAAGTTTTAGAAATCGCAAAACTCTTAGACTATCAGCCAAACAAGGCTGGCATTGCGCTTGCTGCACAAAAGAAAAAAATAAAGATCGGTGTCCTGCTTTTTGGCGCTGAAAATCCGTTTTTTGACGAAGTCATGGATGGTCTCCACAAAAAACTCGAAGAGCTTTCTATCTACGGATGCGCTGTAATTGAACGCCGCATTTCTTTTGATCTGCAGATCCAGCTTGCGACGATTGACGATCTGGTAAAAGAAGATATTCACGGACTGATTCTCTCTCCCTATAATGACCCTGTCATACAGGAAAAAATAGATGCCCTCTGGGAGAATGGCATCCCCTGCATCACGATCAACACCGATATGCCGGATTCGAAACGCATCGCATATGTCGGCAGTGACTATCACAAATGTGGGCAGACTGCTGCAGGATTATTACATCTTTTTTCCGGGGATTATGCAAGTGTCGGAATCGTAACCGGCTCGCACAATGTACTCTGCCATGAAGAGCGTATCAGTGGTTTTACCTCGCATCTCCATGCAAAGCATCCGAATATCCGGATTGTGGATGTTGTAGAGAACAATGATGATGATTACCAGAGTTATGCGGTAGTTTCTGATCTTTTAGACCGCCATCCGGATCTGTCCGCACTCTATTTTACGGCAGCCGGTGTTTACGGCGGATGTCGTGCGGTTTTAAATGCCACCCTGCAGCGTCCTCTTAAAATCATTACATTTGATGCCGTCCCATCAACCTGTGAAATGATACAAAACGGCATAATCTCTGCAACGATCTGCCAGCAGCCGGACGAACAGGGTGCTTTATCACTCTCTCTTCTTATGGATTATCTGCTGACCGGGAAACTGCCGGAAAACCGTTGTATCTATATGGATCTGAGTATAAAAATAGCTGAAAATCTTTAAGCCACAGGGCTACTTTGTTATCTCATTTTAAAATTCAAAGATTCTTTCAACCATTGCCTGCCAGCTTGCTGACTGCCGGATGATGATCTTGCTATCCTCGCTGCTGATCTGGTTGTGTTCAGTGACATGCTGGCAAATATCGCTGCAAGAAATGCAACACGAATTAAAAAAAGTGCCGCAAATACGGCACTTTACGAGTGGACCTGACGGGAGTCGAACCCATTAAATTAAGACTCATAATGTCAGCATTTGCGCCACTTTGAACTTTTCATGACAAATTTCATGACAAAATTTGTTTTACCACTTTATCACTCAATATAGACCTTACCATCCACTCCCGCAGTGATCAATCTTTTATAACGACTCTAACCCTGTTTTCCACGAGTTCTTTCCAACAATTCCATCCGCCGTCAGTCCGTGGTTCTTCTGCCAGGTCTTTGTCACACTCTCCGTTCCACTGCCAAAAATGCCGTCCGGTGTCGTACCGATGATGATCTGCCATACCTTTACTGCGTTGCCTTTACTGCCTTTTTTAATTGTCTTCATGTTATAGTCCTCACTTTCCTTTACTGCAGTTGCACCAGTGCAATCCTCTACTTTCTTATTATAGAGAGCCGCTTCGGCTTTTCTTCTTCTCTGTAATCCCGGCAATGTTTTACCCGCGGCTTTACAATACTGCTGCATTGCTGATGTAATCTGATTAATATTTCTTCCAACACACAGCTTTTTCACATTTCCCTGTCCCAGGTTAAAAGCAAAGCTGACCAGTGCATCAAACTGATTCTGGTTGAGCTGCTCTGTAAACGGAACATAAGACGGATTATTAATGTACTTTTCAAACTTTGCTATGTCCTGCTTTAAAAATGCATCTGCCTGTGCCTGTGAGATCTTCATCCCTTTATATACTCCGACAGTGTGACCGTACCCGATCGTCCACACACCTGCAGAACACTGATAGGCTGTAAGTCGGCAGCCCTCAAACTGTTTGATAAGATTCAGACCAGCCTGTCCAATTTTTCTATTTGCCATTAACTTCTACCTCGCTTTCTTTAATCTCTGTTTTGCTGTCTAACAATTTCTGTGTAATATCCAGTCCTGCAATTAAAAACTGTGGCACATTCACATTCATCTCTACCAAATTTTCCAAGATGCTCCGGATTTCATTTATCAAATATGTAGCAAGGGTAAACCATCCAAACAGCAGTACAAATTCAAGCTGCACGCCTATGACCTCGCCCATTGTTATAAAACAATTCGATATGAAAAAGGCAAGTCCGATCACCACCCAGTACCACACCTTTTTAAAGATGCCCTTTGCACCGATGGCGCTCGACTCATTCTTTTTATAGAATCTTGCCTTACAGTACCCGGTTGCATAGTCGATCACATTTAGGATCAGGAATCCGGCAAATAAAAACCAGTACTCGCCGAATAGTGCCGCCCCGATTGTTGCGATCAATCCATAGATCATGTTGATTTTGTCAAATTTCATAAAATTTTCCTCTCTTTCTGCCCGAAGGCTTGTTATTTAAAAGAGCCGGCTACACAACGCATGGTCATGTAATCGGCTCTTAGGCTCTTATTTTTTTCAATTCTGCAATATCCTGCTGCATTGATTTAATCTGATCTCTCATCTCTGCATTTTCTTTTTCTAATATTTCCACACGGTTCCAAAGTTTCTGCACCATGTAAACAGTTAGAAAGATAAATTCCTGATACCGCAATGCGTAATCATAAATGATATTTCCATCTTCGTCTTTACATGGAATTTTTGAAGATTCTACAGGTGTTCCGTCATCATTATATTCCCGATAATCATACCGAATATCCTTACAAAATCCTGCAAACTCCTCTGCCGACATTCCAAGCTCATGCATGGCATCTTCGACATCCTGCGAGATAGCACCAATATGTACACGGTCGCCATCGTTAAAAATAAATGACTTCGGTTTTAATTTTAAAAACAGCTGCTCATACGCTTCCGTTAAATCGATAATATTATGTTTTTTTGTACGATCAGAGGTATTAATAGCGCCTGTTTTCGAAAAAACAGTTGTCCATAATTTATTTTTTGTTCCGCATGACATCTGGTTCGATACATTCGGACAAATGAATGCTCCAGATATATCTAATTGATACCCCGCTCCATGAAGAAACGTCGGAGTTGTATTATTCCCGACATGGCAGTTATTGTTCTTATTTAATCCCAGAATGTCAAGAATTGTTCCGTTTGTATGTGTTCCATGGATATATTTTCCAGATGCAATATCTAAACTTCCCGTTAACGTTCCGCCTGACAACGGAAGATATCCTTTTAATGCGTTGGCAACTGCTGTTATTCTGTTATCAAGCGTCGCATCTCCATTTGCAATGTTTTTTGATAATTTTGTCGTCACATTTTCGTCTCCGCTGATAAGATTCTGCATAATACCAGAATATATAGAATCAACTTCACTTTCTGTATAATATCGTTCATCATGCGTATGGCTGGATGGTGCGTATGTACTCGGTTTACCTGTCACGTCAGACCATGGGATTTTTCCGGTAAATGCAACTTCTTTCAGATCAGAAAACCACTTTACAATCTTTCCGAACAGAGTCGCATGGGATTCACTGCTTTTGAGATTTTCTCTTGCGGATGCTGCCGTAAATGCTGTGGTATTCTCTGCTGTATCTCCCCCGGTTGACACTGCGCCAACATCTTTTGCCGTAAGCACTACATTTCCACGACGAAAAGAATCTTCGTTGACACCTTTAATTCCAGTTACCGGAGTTCCGGCAAGCACGTCCCACTTTTCATCTGATGTTTTATAAATATTGGCACCGGCAGGAATTACATTCCCTGCTCCCTCTTTAAAGTCATCCGTGGTGGTAAATTCGTCTGAAATATTGAACATCCACCCTGTGCTAACATCCGCAAGTGCCGGAAGATCTGCAAATGCAACTGTTCCGTGTGGCTGCAATCCACCTTTAAGTCCTTCTGATATGTCTTTTGCCTGCTGATAGTAATACTTGGCATTGTCAGAATCCTCGCCCTCTCTGCTTCCTGTACCACCAACAGCATAACTCTGTGCCTTGGTTGCACTTTCTTCTGCAGATTCCGCTTTACCGATGATCTCCGCAGCCTTTTGAATTGCAATATCTGCTTTTTCGGCTGCTGTATCAGCTGACTGACTGGCGGACGATGCTTTCTCCGTGGCTGTGGCGGATGATTCACTGGCGGATGTCTCACTGACTTTTGCGTTGCTTTCGGATGCCGCTGCCGCCGTAGCTGACTTCGCTGCCGCTGTCTCGGACGCCTTGGCATTGTCCTCTGATTTTTTTGCAGCTGTTTCACTGGCTTTTGCGGCATCCTCACTTGCTTTGGCATTGGCTTCAGACGTTGCTGCCGCTTTCTGGCTCAATTCGGCTTTTGCCGCCTCAACCTTAATCTTGGCAAGATAATTTGGTTCTAAATGCTTTTCCTCAATGCTTCCCTCTTTCACGATTGCCGACACCTTGCCGGATGAATCGATATAAAATGCCACTGTATCAGAATCAAGAAATTCATACTGCGTAATCAATGCTGACAGATCTATGTACTGTTTTGTTCCATCAATCAGCGTCAGGATAATCTGCTGTGTAGTTGAATTGTATGTGAAGTTGACAGCGATCTTCTCCATCTGTGTATCGATTGCAATCTTAGAACCGTTCTTTTTTGTGATCGTAATGATTCCGGTCGATTCCTCAAAGGTCACGTCTGCAACAAGAGTTGCTACCTCTGCTTTTGTGGCTTTTGTGGTATCAAGAGTGATTACACGATCATCAATGACATCAATGGCACTATCCATTTTGTTGAGATTTCTTTCATTAAGCGGCGTTTCATCACTCGGATAATCCTCCCAATTAATATCACTATGCGCTTTATTCATGTTCCTCACTCTCCTTTTCCTTTGCAAGCTTCATTTGTTCCCGCTCTACTGTAACCTGCCTGTTTGCCTCTTCCTTGATTTGCTGCAGAATATCCTTAAACACCAGGTACTTAGCTTCGATTGGAACATCCTCGCACAAATTTACATAATTGATAATGTCATTTTCAAATTCACAAATTTTTACATTTATCATAAATTACTCACCTTTTCCTTTAACTGTTCTATCTCGTCATGCTGCAACTGCACTGTGGCAACCAGATCAGCAATCAGTTCCGTATATTTCAGTCCGTAATACTTTTTCCCATTGCTGTCTGAAAACGTTTTTGGACAAATATTCCACCCTTTTTCCGCTTTTTTCAAAACATCCTGTGCAATAAATCCATGATGGAACCCATCTTTTTCGAAATTATAACGATACGATTTTGCACTTAAAGAATAAATAAACTCCGATGATTGTTTTTTGTCCAAGTCTGAAATTGTATTTTTCATCCTTTTATCTGAACCGTCAATCACTCCGCCCCTAAACCCACCAGTTCCGATATCCCCATCCAGATTAATCATGCAGTGGTCCGTGTCTGTTCCGCCCTTATTTAGTGAGATATGATTATATTGAACGACACATTGATGGTTTGGACTTTCAAGTGTTCCTTCTACTGTTTTAAAGCCATCTGTTCCCATCTGAACACATGTACCGCTTCTTTTAAATTCAATCAAATTTGCTGTGCTTTCTTCCGTCTGAATATGCACATACCCGCCAGTTATCTCCATAGAGCCTTTTAATTCCAAAAGTTTTGCTTTGATTTTTATGCCCTCGGCTGACTGGTTGATTTCTGAAATGACGCTGTCTTTTGATACTTTCAAGCTGATCTGCTTTGATGACTGCGTAATCGTACTGGACGCACTCGATGAAAGCTGCTTAAATTTCTTTATCAGAGTCCATTTGTATTTTCCACTGCTTATTCCACCATCTGGTTCGCAACCATAAAACTTTCCAGTATTCTGATCCAAAAAACTGTGTCCAGAATAATACGAAGATGCAGGGTATGTATCTTGTGGATTCCCGAAACCACAATGTGTAACGTCATAATCTTCGGTATCCCATACTGTTAAAGAAGCACTGACTTCTGACCGTATCTTAGTTGCGGTCACCTCTATCTTTCCGGACAAAACGCCCTCTGCTTTGCTTGCTCTCGTAACTTCCGCTGTAATCTTGTCCTCATTAATTTTAATAGCTGCTGCAAGTTCAACTTCCTGCCCCTGTGCTCTTTTTACTTCTGCTGTAATATTATTTGCGTTTTGAGTAATCCGTGATGATAGACCATCGGCTGTGTTTTTCACTTCCGTCCGGATTTCAGTAGCAGTCTGCGTTATCTGCGATATTAATTTCCGCTCTTTAACCTCGATCGTGCTCTGTGTCTTTTCAATCGTCCGCTCTAATACATTGCTTTTTCCTTTAAGCTGTAAAATACTTCGCTGTATACCATTCGCTTTACTCGTTCGGTACTCTTCCCCGTCCGCTTCCAGATCATCCCTTAAAGCCTGTATACCTTTCAAAGTTCTTTTGAAAATATAAGATTCGATCAGTTCGTATTTTGTCGGGATTCGCACTGCATCCCCAACTTCCAGACACGGATTTCCTTTGCAGTCCGCCGTAAACGGACGGTAAATAATACCTCTGATCTTAGAAAGAATATTTTTTGCAATTCCTTTCAGCTCTTTTGATCCTTTACCATAGACAAGAAAATTATCCTCGATCACATAAGCATTGTCTCCGGTGCCTACGATCACGCCAATATCATTCTTCTGCTCCCGGATCTGTAACTTATTGATCGTTTTAACAAGAAAATCTTCATACTCAGCCGTTATATATAAATCCTTCCCGATACGGTTGCTTTTCGGATCTCTTGGGAACAAATCATCTGCCGGATAAAGATCGTTTCTCGGATAAAGTCCCTGTATCTCCTGTTCCAGATAAATATAATGAAACTTCCCGTCGCGCCCCATATGCCCCATACAGCCATTGATCTCACAAATACAGGACAACACTTCCTTGCCGCTCATAGATTCGCCTATGGTGCTCGATTCCTCTGTATCAGAACTTGTCTCGCTGGATGCCGTGACTGCAACTGTTTTTTCAATAGACATGCCGTCATTAACCAGTATAATGTCAGCCTGCTCAATCCCGAAGTGCTTAAAAAAGCTGTCCCGGAATTGCTTCATTGTGACCGGATCATAAACTGTAACAGTCGTAGTTTTTCCATCTTTATCTTTCTGCTGCTCTTTATGGGATGGAAAGACAGTGTTATACCATGCTGCCACATCTGCATTTAAAATGTCATAAAGAGCATCATATGCAACTACATCTCGGTATTTTCTGTCAGCAGTCGGCGTATCGGAATAACCTTTAAATCTTCCTATCAAAAAGGGTTGATCTGTGTGCCCGCCAATTATCATCCTGATGGTCATCCATCTCCCTTTCATTGGAAGAAAAATATTTGATACCTTAAATTTTACAGATCCGGCTTCGACAGCACCAAAAGTCAATTCAGACTGTGAACACAGGCTTTCTGTTAATTCAAACTCTTCCTCATGAAATTCAGTGTTTGTGATATGGATTTTTCCATCATCAGAAATAATCTCAAGCTGAATATCAACGCTATTCTGTTTAAATAAATCAGCATATTTAAAATCAATCATCCAATTACACCTCCATATCCGATAAATGCCAGCCGGAATGATCCATACTGGACCGTCCATTCATCTGCATAATCTATCTGATACTCCACGTCGGGCATATAGCAGTACATCGTTACATAATTACCGATTTCCGGCATCCATGCGGTAACAAGCGATTTCTTTTCGATTGCATGGGAATATTGGGATCTGATGTTATCCATCAGTGCACGCAACGCTTTCTCATCTATATCTCCCGGCGTTTCCCATTCTGTTTTAATCGAGACGTTGCTCAATGCCTCCCGGTGCAGTATCCCGTTCGCATCCCGGTAAGAATCAAGATCCTGTCCCTTGATCCCACATTTATACTTCTTTGCCTCTATATACCGGAAAGGAACTGTGTAATTGCCTACTTTTATTAAAAATCCGCTGTATGCCATTTATACGCTCCTCTCCTAAAAGTCAAATGCCGGATTTCCGGTTCTCCGGTAATAATCATTTGCTTCTTCTTTTACAATTTTGAAAATCTTGCCTTCATCTGCTACGATCCGCACTGTCTGCACACCTTTCATCTCACTTGCGATCATTTCTGCAAGCGGCTTCATGTAAGACAGGTTATTTTCGAGCGGAAGTACTGCTTCGCGTCCGGCTTCTCCGATGTTTGCGAGAGTACTGCCGGTTGTGATACCGCCGTTGGCAAGATACGGAATATTTATTGGTTGAATAGGCTGTAAATTGAATCCACCAAAACTCTGTCCGCCCCAACCTTCATGCAAATAATTTAGCCAATCAGGCGTTGTAAAACTAATCTTGTTAATTCCATTTATAATTGCATTAACAACACCACAAACAAAATTATATACAGTGTTCAAAATTCCAATAATTAAATTCGCAGACGCTTTTAACAAGCCAACAATACCGTCCCATGCACCACCGAACGTTTCTTTGATTCCTTCCCATGCCTTTTTCCAATCGCCAGAAAAAACTCCATTTACAAATAACGTGAGTCCATCTAACATCTTTTTGAATCCATTAGTTATTTGGGTAAAATCACTCCATAATTCGGCGAACCACTTCTTCATCGGTTCCCATACTGTTTTCTTGAAATTTTCCCAATCTGCTATAACAGCAAGCACTAATCCTGCCACCAATGCCGCTATTGCTCCAATAACAGCACCGGCAACTGCAGAAACTGATAAAAATACACCAGCAACTATTAAAAGTCCGTTTTTCAACGTAACACCTTTTTGAATAACATCTGCAATTCCGGCAGAAATCAACAGCAATCCAGCAACGACAAATGCTGCCGTTGTTCCAAATACCATAAAAACACCTGCGCATAGCCCTATTGCAGATACCAATAATAACGATGCATTTTTTGCATTCAATCCATTTTCACTGATATCCTTAAGCGCTAATATAAGTCCCGCCGCAGATGCTATGATTAAAAATATACCCGCAACAAGAGGGCCGAACAGCGCATACAAACCGCCAAAAGCAAGCGATACTCCCAAAATATAGCCAATTAATCCTTGCCAATCGACACCTTCATTCCACATATGGAAATAACTGTAAATCGCCAGTGCCAATCCTGCAATGATTGCCAATATAGATAATATAGTTCCGAGAATCGGATGCACTTTCATTAAATCCGAAAGAAAACTAGCAATCTTCCACGCTAATAATGCCGCTCCGATCGCTACCACGACAGGTAGTATGGATTCAAAAATTTTCTTTATTTTTTCAATCCACGCAAAATCCTTTTCGGTCAGTGGAACCTCCTCATAATCAACTCCCCCACCGGAGCCGCCAGAACCATCTCCACTGCTGCCGGAATCATTGGAGTTAATCACATTTAATTCATCAAATCCCTGCAATGCTCCCTTTGCTTTTTTTGCAGCATTGGCAGTATTATCAAGAGACGCTGCATAATCTACCTGTTGTTCTTTCGCTCGAGTCCACGTTTTCTTCCCCGATAACGCAGATATAAACTTATTAAAAAGATTTATCGCCTTCGTCAGCCAACTGCATAAAACTGTTAATGCTGGAGCTAACGCATTAACAATCGGTATCGCCGCAGCTCCAATAGAATTTTTTAAATTCAGCGTAGCTGATTTCATTTCTGACATCTTCTGATTAAACTGTTCAGAATATCTTGCATAATTCTGAATACCTGTTTTAATCCCTTCGATCATTGTTCGAAATGCCTTTGATACAAATTGAAACACTAATATAGTCAATGCAATTTTCTTTACACGGTTTATAAATTTCTCGATTGCCCCATTTACCTGCTGCACGGCACCCTGGATATTTCCAAAACGCCCTCCGGCACTTGTGTCCATTTCACCCTCACGATCCACAACCTCGCGAATTCTCTGGTTCATGATATCTAATTGTTCATTTACCTCACGCAATCTTGCCGCCAGACGCTGATACTCTTCTGTATTTCGTGGATCAATATAAGCTGCATTTTCATTTTCCATACGCATCATTTCAGCGCGTATCTGTGCGGCTTCCTGTCCTACCTGTCGCATCTGATTTTTCAAATCTTTCCATTTATCATTTATTTGGCGATCCTGCCCAGCTTCTTCCATCCGGTTTAAAGCATCTATAAGTCTGTCTGACTCCCTTTCGCAATCAGCCATTTCCATTTGCATTTTTCTATACGAAACAGAATCTGTATTACGCCCAAGTGTCACCCATTCCTGCATCCGATGATTTAATTGCGCTTGTCTGCCACTGACGCGATCAAGTGCCGCCTCTGCTTCTTTATACGCTCTCGTTGGAACATATTTTTCTGTGTTTTTTAATTTCTCCGATAACTGACGTCCATTTGCGACAAGCGAATCAAAAGTATTCTGCAAATCCTTATACTGGTCTGTTGGAATCTTCTGCCGCTCCATCTGCCGCATCTGATCGGTAAGACGCTGTGATTCCCGCGTCAGTTTCTGAAACCGTGACTCCAACTGCAACAGGCTGCTGGATGCATCTCCATTTTCAATTAATGTCCTTATTCTGATTTCTCCATCATATCCACCAGCCATATGCAATCCTCACTCCCTAAACTAATCCAAGTTCCTTTTCTGCTTTCTTCTTTGCCTTGATCTCTGCCATCATCTGATCGTATTCGTCAATCTTTGTTTTCTCATCCTCGGTATACTCTTTCTTTTCTTCCGGCTGCTCTAATGCATACATTTCCTGTGCTTCCTTGATCGCCTGTCTCTCTTCTTTTCCCATCTTGGATGTGATTTTCTTCCTGCGAATCTCTATGACCTGTTGGAATGATGACTGTTTATAAGGCATATTCCAGAGCAGACCATTGAACATCCACCAGTGCATATCATCCAAGGAGAGATCAATCCCATATATCTGCCGGAAATCTGCATAGATACGCCACTGGTCAATGTCGTAATCTACCAGCCTGCGGTTATCCTTTGATGATCCCGGCTTGTCATGGAACCAGCCATTTAGAAACCACTCTACACACTGACGAAGATCATCCCCGTCCGGGTGTTCCCGTTCGTCGAACAGCAGATAGATCAGTGCATCACTCTTCTCATACTCATTCAGTTCTTTGTCATACTGCACAAGGAATACCTGGATACCGATCCGGAATGATGTATTGACCTTGTATCCGTTCCATTCATCCGGCAAAGGATCGAGCATGACGTTAATCATGCCCGTGCTCCTTTTCTGCTGGAGTTATAGCGTTTTCTGGTCATCTCGTAACGCTTGCCGAAGAGTTTATTCATGACCGGGATGATCTTCTCGACAAATTCCACCAGTGCCGTCTCATCCGGCGTGAAATCTCCATACACGTTTTTTACTGTGTCTTCCCCGAACAGACCGTCGATCTCTGCTGCAATCTGTTTCAGGTACTTCACCCGGATTCTGTTTGCCTGTAAAACCGACTCAACATCAACGTTGTCAGAATCTACCTCATCCTGTGCATGTTCTTTCTTCCATGCTGCCGCCTCTTTCTCACAGTTCTCGGAGATTCTTTCCAGTTTGTTGATGACCTGTCCGAATCGCTCGGCTGTGTCGGCATCTGCGACATTGATGCTCAACACGGTAACGACATCCCCGTCCTCATTTTTAATTGCAATTTTTCTGACACCACTGTCTAATACTAATTCTTCCATAAATTACCATCCTTTCAGAAATCGGGCAGGACTAAAAGAAACCCACCCGATTATGCTAATTTGTAATTAACACCGCTTATTATTTTCCAGATGTATTGGATACTTTCGGCGCCCATGTGAATGCGCCATCTGAACCAATTGTGATTGTTCCAAGTTCTACTGCTCCATTGCCGTTGATCTGAATGGAAGATGTCAGTGTGTCACCGCCAGATCCACCAGTACTTGACGGACATACAGTGACAGGTACGCGGATACAATCGCCTGTGCCTTTTGTAATGTCTGTTTTGTAATATCTGTAATAATATGTCTCACACTGTTTCCCTGTCGGAAATAACTTGAACATCGTATCGATTGCAGTCTGCATATCGTCAGACATATAATCACGCTCCGGTGTTGTGGAAAACTCATATCCCTTTACCGTATTGTTTGCATTTTTCATATTGACGTACTGGGTTGACTCAGTATTCGGTCCCCAGTCCTCTGTGATCTCTTTGTAGCCATCGCCCATCTCTACGATCTTGGCTGTGCTTCCGATGAGTGTACCAATATCAAGCAGAGAAACCATATTTGTACGATCTTCTGCGAAAAACTGTAAATTCGTATTCATAATGAATGCACTTTTCTTCATGACTTCTTATCCTCTCTTCCCTACTTTTTATAAAAATATTTAAGCTGCATATTCACAGCATACATAACCGTTTTATCATCCTGTTCACTGCCAAACACTGGGGAAGTCCTTGCGATTGACTGCAATGTCAGATGCGGGTCCTTGAATTCGATCCCGCTCTCTTCCATCCATGCAGCAAGATTGTTTAACATTTCCTGTGCTTCAATGCTTGCCTTATTGGTAGTTGGTGCACATTTATAAACCATCTGAAATGGCATCTGTGCCACATAACTGCCACTGACATACTTTTTCAGATATACCGCTCCCTGCATCGGGAATAACCCGATAGACCTGTCTGTATTGACAGAGTTCCATCTTATCGTTTTGCTGTCTGCCTTGAATAATGCAGGATAATCCGGATAAGCCATAGCAAGTGCAAGAACACCTTTCTGTGCGTTCTCTGCATCCTGTATAGTAAGTTTTTCCTTCTCTTCCATTTACACGCCCCCTACTTCAAAATGAGGAAGAATGTCCTCATATTTGTCGATGTTCGTTACCTTATAGACATCATCAAAATTGTTTCGCATCCATTCGTAAGCGTCCGTTTCCGGCAGATCAACGGCTGTCTGATCTCCCTTGATAAAGAAATCCTGTGCCGGATTGAATGTCAAAAAATACTGCTTGCATTTGTCCGGCATATTTTCCCACTCTTTCGGCGGAAGGTACGGTTTGACAATATTTTTGAAATCAACATACAATTTCACTGTATCCGCACTATCTATGCCGCTCTTAGAGATGTTCGCACCCTTGGTTTCCACCAGGTCTACGCACTCAAGCAGTGTCGGATAGTACGTTTCTTCCTCGGTTTCTGCATTGAATGAGCGGCTGAATAGTGTGACAGTCTTGTTATCAAAGAATCCCATAATTACACCCTGCATATAATAATCCGGTGCCGGACAGGTATTCGCACACCGTGTCATAACATAACCGGTTCTGTGCTACCTTATCCCCAAGCACCTTATCAATAAGTGTCTCATTTGTTCCAAAGCTGATTGACCGCCCACCAGAGGACATTGACTTGACATTGCCGCCTTTTTCATCACTGGCATGACTGGTCTTAAAATCTATCTGATAGAGCAGATCCGCCAATGCACAGGTGGCTTTCTGGATACGCTCGTCAAATTCTTCCCTTGTATCATCATTGATATTTCCATAGGTCAGTTGATCCAGTTTCATGGATGCACGATCTTCCCACTTGGGGAAAAGGGATTCCTTGATAGAATCCCCAAAATATGAATTTGTGTAAAACTCAAATGTGGTATATCCCATCAGAAATCCCCTTTCTTTATGCCTGCTGTGCCGCCAAAAACTCCTCGATGATCTCGGCTTTTACAGTTTTGGTGATGGTGTATCCCTTAAATGCCGCAAGTCCCTTGATCTGGTCAACTTTCAGAGCATCCAGTTCCTCTTCTGTATATACATGATCTGCTGGTGCTTCCACTGCTGTCACTACTGGAATAGATTCTGTTGTTACAGAATGGTCCGATGCAGGCTGCACTGTGCCGACAATCACACCATCCATCTTTTCTGCAAACAACTCAATGCCGGACACTACAGTATCTTTGCAGGTAAGATTGTCATAGTCTGCAACTTCATGAATACCAATATATCCGGTATCGTCCGATGTGAAATTGAATGCCTCTCCAAGATCTGCGCCGTTTACCGCAATGTAATACAGAACCACATTGTCGGATATGGTAGAGTATACTGCTCCTTCCGGCATGGAAGAGTTCATGAATAAAGTACCGTAGCCAAGAAAATTCTGTACATAAGTCATCCCGAATGCTGTCTGTGTCGTGATTTCCTGATCTCCAAGGTAATCGTACACTGTAGCAGGATTCACAAAATGTACGGCTGCCACATCATCTGTATCAAACAGATTCAGTAATTTTCCCATATTCGTCGCAAGTACCTTTTTCAGATTTGCACCCGAAGTTTTCTGGGTTCCTGTTCCAAGGAATGTAAAGAAATTGGATCGGATGCCGCGCTGAACATCACGGAGCATTTCATCTGTTGTCATGTTTACCGCCTGATTGAATCCATAGGTTGTAATGGATTCCGCTGTGGTTGCTTTTCTCCATTTCTTAAGCGTGATCTCTTTGTAGGTAATTGCCTTGATCTTGTATTTAGATAACGGGATTGTCTCTCCCTCTGCAACAACTCCATTCTCTAATGTCCCCTCTGCCTTATAGGTTTTTAACACCGTTCCAGCTTCTTTAGGAATCTTTCTGGTGATTCCAAGTGCTTCGATCAGTTTTGCAACCGAATAGTTGAATCTGGTAACAAAATCAAGTTCGCGGATCTGCGCATCCGTCATATCGGTTGTCATAATTAAATTATTTTCTGCTGGCATAATCATTCTCCCTTCTGAAACAGACCAATATTTTCCTTAATGGCTCTCTGACGCTCTGACGGGTCCTTCATAGCCATGATCTGGTCTTTTGTTAATGTCTCCCCAGTATTGTTCTTCTGCTGGGCTGTAAATTTTGCTTTGTTCTGCTCAAGATGCTGCTGCTCTTCATTTACAAAAGCACTTGCATCTTTCTTTTTAGCATCTTCCAGTAAATCATTGAATCCAATTAACTTGCCGTCTTTTACTGACACACTGGCAGCAATGTCCGCCATAATTGCTTTCTTTGCTGATTCAGAAGAAAACTTGATACTCTCACAGGCTTCTTTTAACAGATCATTTTTCTCGCGTTCTGCCAGTTTTGCACTGTAATCCTTTTCTGCAAGTTCTGCTTTCTGCTTCCACTCATCACGTTCTTTTGTGATGGTGTCAAAGTCTTTTCCCTCAAATCCTTTCAGGGTCTCTTCCGCAGTTTCCGCACGCTCTTTATAGCTGTTACGTTCGGCTTCTGTTTTCTGCATTTTCTTATCAAGTTCGGCTTTAGAATATAATTCTTCACCCATACTCTTCTTGACGGCTTCTTTCTGCTCATCTGTCAGTTTCAAACCAAGTTTTTCCAATTCACTGATCACTTTTACCATATTCCTTACCTCTCTCTTTCCAAGTTGTTGCTCCGGTCAGTCCGGCACGATTGAGCTGCTATTTACTCCATAGCTGGCAAAATACAAAGAAAAAGCACGCCCCAAGACAGGACGTGCCATCACATCCTATAATTTTTCTAGGGTAGCGGGCAGATTCCTACGCTCCGTCCGGTGCTTTTCATTTGTCAAGTATATTTTATCATGGGAATATAAAAGATTTGTGCCAATTTTTTGTACACAAAAAGCGCCTGTATTTCAAGACGCTCTTTGCAACGTATTATAAAAGGAGTACAAGAATGAATGAGTAAAACCCATCTGGCAATATTATAATAACTCATGTTTAAACATAATTTGTGCCAAAATGAAAAGATAGTTGTATTCTCTTAAATATTTAGTCTACCCTCTCTGATTGCAGAACATATCATAGATAATGATTCTGTATACCCCAGTACTTTTTGTTTATCTGCTTCGGATGCATCCGATTTTAAAAATTTCCTTACTTCATCCTCCACTTCGAAAAATTCTTCTTTTGTGTGCTTTTTCTCATGCATTTTTGCAATCAGCTTGTCTGCTTCACTTGAATTTTCAGTAATGGTATATTTTTTGTTATATTCTTTTATAGTTTTTATTAACCCCTTAATATCTGCCATTTCTGCCGCCTTTCAACCTTTGAACAAATCCCATGACATCATTGTAATCTTCAAATGAAGCACCTGCTTGTCTCAAGTGTTCGTCAACCCTATTTTCTAACCATTGATACCGTTCTGGAAGCGGAATATTAAATATTTCCTTTGCAAACTCCATATCCGTTCCAAATGAAAAACTTTCATTTAATGCCTGTAAAACAAGCGTTTTATCTTCATACGCATACGTGTTTATAATATCCTTTTCTTTACATATTTGCTGTTTTAACCATTCAACTGTCGCTTCTTCGATATATTCGTTTGCACTATATACATCTGAATTATAATGGCTTGCAGAACAAGAATGAAGCATCTCATGCCACACAACTCCATCATCAGCCGTACTTACAAGTGAAATGTTACATGACCATTCCTTTCTTCCTATTGTTTCATCTTCTATCAGCGAATTATCAATCACAATATTTCCACTCCACTTCGACGGTCTATCAGAATACTGTGTTATTTCTTCCTTGATCTGCCGCGCGGTCTGCTCAAACTCTTCCTTTGTTCTTTTAGTATAACCCACGTTCTTAGCTTTTTCCATTGGAGTTTTTACAGAATTGCTATAAGCTGTCGCCCTGCCATTCGCAACCGCAGACTGCTTTTTCTTAAATCCTGCTACCTTTATCCGATCAGCCTGTGTCTGCAATTCATTATCCGCACAGAACTGTTTATATTTCTGATTCTGCATCCAGAGCTTATACGCAAGTTTATCATATTGTGGCTGCAACATATCTTTTACATCCGTTTCTGCTATGCCGCTTAACTCTGCCTGTTTTGCCAGCAATTCGCGCTTGGTCTGCCGAATAGCACGCTCCATTGATCTCTGCTGCTGTTGTTTCTCATACAATTCCTGACTCTCGTGCACATTAATTTTAGGATTTCCATCTGCATCAACATAAGGATTTCGCAGAGACTTATCCCACGGCTTATGGGAATGCCTGCAATTATATCCATGCAGTCCAAGAGGATCTACAACTCTTCCCTGTCCTGTCTTTGGATCTACGGTGTATCCGGTTGCATCTAACAGATTTGGTGTGTCTTTATCACTCCCGACGATTTTATATACTTTTCCCTGCCAATGATCGTGTGATGGTATTCCATCCGGGAACTTTTTGCTATGCCGCGCTCCCATATGTGCCGATACAAGAACATACTCTATTCCTTTTTGTGCTATGTATTGATTAGTTACCTGAGCAGCCGTCTGATTCATAGAAGTAACAACACAACAACGCACTGCCGCTTCTAAAGAGCGCCTGGCACCCGTCGGATAATCAATCACAACGCCGCTCTGTGCATATCTGTCAAGCACTTCACATATTGCACTGTTATACGACTGCATACCAGATGCCACACGGTAATCTACCTCATTCAGCATATTGAGTAAATCTCTCTGTGTCTGTAACATAGTTGTCCGCGTGAGGTTATTCAATTCTCCGAATGTTTTCATCATTTCGGCATTCATTGCCATGATGGCTGCATTATTTTGCAAGGGTGTTTGAATATCTCCAAGCCGTTTTAAAACCTCTGCATCATCAGAGAATGATGTCATAACACTATCACGCAATAAACGCCGCACTTCGTCCCTACTCTTTCCTGTTATTTGTGAAATTCTTTTTACAATTTCAGTATGATGCAATCCCATCTGCTGGAGTTTCCAAAGTTCCCGATCAGTAGTGCCAGACATTTTCCCGGATTTTATCAAACGCATTGCTATATCACTGATAATCCAATCTTCCAGTTCCTGATACATTTCTATCAGTTTATCTGATTTTCCGTAAAAATAATCCGGCGTTAACATTATCCTCTTCCTACCTCTCTTTTAACCAAATCAACCCATTCCTGACCATGCGTTTCCTTCGCTCTCTCAAACCAATGATCCGTAGCTTCCGGATGCCCGTTCGCGTCGTAGTGCAATGGTCTGCCGGTCGGATATTTCTTTTCTCCGCTGTGTGCCCATGATCTTCCATCCTCTGTCAGATACAATTCTCCCATATACTGATAATGCGCATATGACACATCCGTCTCAATCAATCCAGGTTCAATAATATTCGTCTTTCCTACCATAGATCCCTGTTGAAACGGCATATATGGAATCATGTCATTCAAGACCTGCATATCTAATTTATCCTGTGCGCGTCTAAGATTTCCGTCAATTCTGCTTGTATCAAGTCTTATATTTACGTTTCCAACAGTCCTGTCGTACCTCATTTACATCCCCCATACTATAATGGCTGCACTTATCATTAAGAATCCCCAGTAAATTGTGTCGCATATTTTTTTCTTTTTCCTTGCCTTATCCATTTCATCTAAAAACGAAATACCAAATAAAAGCATGATTATTTTTAACACCATTTCTATTCCTCTCCATACAGTCCCTGATTTAATTTTTCCGCTTCTGCCGCATCCATTTCTGCCTGCATCTGTCTGGCTTCATCCTCAGACATATTCTCAAACTTAACAAAATACATCCACGCCGGCACTTTACCGGCTGTCACATATCCCCACCATGTTTTTTTATCCTCTTCGTAGTTGTAGCAAATATCTCCAAATCCATAATCAACTTCGTATATTCCGACAGGAGACTGATTATACAGATCCGCATACTTATCAATAGCATAGATCAGATCATCCATTGTCATTTGCAGCTTATCCCTCATATCCTTTATAAATTGAATAGTGCGCTGCTGTGATGCTTCAACGCCGGTTGCTGTCTGAATGCCGGTCATGGAATCAAATGAAAAATATCCGTTCGAATAGCCGCACTTATATGCAAGGATTGATAAAATATTGTTGATTCCCTTGATTCTGGTATCAGTATTGAGATTCGGATTGATCTCCTGATAAAAGTTCTCCGGTGATTCTGATAGTACATTCTTTACATATCTTGGTTTTTTCAGATATTTGCGGATAACGTTCCCATCCGAATCCTTTACAGATCCTTGAAACATCAGACGATCATCTGCCAGTACAATGCGCTCGCTGTCAAATATCTCCCCTGCATTCCGACTGTATGCAACATCCAGATCTTTCAGCTCTTCCAGTGCCTCCGCAAAAATACTCATGCCCAATGGAGACTCAGGTTCAATATTGTTTGCCATTGGTGTTTTGAATACCGAAAATAAAGGCTTCTCTAAATTTTCTATTGCAGCTTCCGGCATCAATCCTTTCCACGGTGTTTTTTCCATATCGATTGGCACACCCAAAGAAGTGGAACTGCTTGATATAAAACACCTGTTGCTGACCAGATAAACATCATTCACAAACCGGTGATACTCCAACCGTTTATAAAACCTCTTAGACTGCTCATAGAAATCAAAGAAAATCCCTGCTCGTATATTGCCGTTCCCGTCAATTTCCGTCGGCAGGAACCTCTGCGGATCAAAGCAGTCGATCCCGTCCCCGTTCGGTTTCAGAATAACCGTACCGTTTACACATCCCTTTTCCACATACTCACGGATCTTGACGAACATATTATCAATAACGCCCTGTAAATAATCTGCCCTTGGTGATCCGCTGATTTTGATTGACAGATCAAGACAGGTTAATCTTGCCGTTTCCGATGATACCGATTTTGCAAAATTAATCGTCTTTACATGGCTGTCCTGATCTACCCATTTCGGATGACCGGCATAGATCTGGTTCCACGTTCTGATTGCTGTATCCATTGTATCTGACAATAAAATATCTGTATCGAATATCCTCTTCGCATCCGCTTTAAAAAACATTTTGCTCCACCATCCTTTTATTGCTGCTATAATTCCCATGTTTCACCACCTTATATAAGTCCTCTGTTATATCTGCGCGCTACTGTATAAATAAAGTACCTAATGAGATCCATGTGGTGATCGTACTCCTTAATAACACGATCCTCGCCCACTGCCTTTTCATCCCAGGCATACGCTCCAAACTCTTTTCGTGTTTCCTCACAACTCTCATGGATCTGTAACATCCCAAGATTCAGATACTTTGTAACCTCCTGGATTCCGTTCAGTACATCGTTATTACCATCTGTACAGGTAAACTCTCCATACTTCCGGATCGTTGCTTTCATGGCTGCCGCTGACGGATCAATAACAATGGACGTGATTGGGAATCTGTCTGCTACCTCCTGAATCATTTTGTAATATGCTTCATTGTCAATGGTCACTCCCTTTTCTCTTCCGGAATAGTGCCCTTCCCGAAGCATCCGCACCCTGCCATCATTCTGCAGTTCCATCAGACCAACCGCAAACGGGTTCATGGTACCGTAGTCAATAGAAAGATAATAGGATGCCTGTGGATCATACTTATATTCGCCATGAAAGATGTTCTTTTCTTTGTCGAACATTCCATACACCAGTCCCTCTGCAATCACCCACAAACCAAGGATAAAACGATCATAGAATACTCCGCTGTACATTGCCCGGTATCGTGCTTTTACTTTCTCCGACAGGCTTAAGTTATCATCCATTGTAAAATGCAGATATAGCAGATTCTTTTCCTCTGCCTTGTCAATCCAGTTCATCTTAAACCAATGGCTAGGGGAATCCGGGTTACAGTTAAACCAAAACTTTGAACCCTCCACAGAGCATCGTCCAGTTGCCTGATTCACGAATGATTCCGGCATAAGTGCCACTTCATCGAAAAACATCCCGGCTAATGTAATACCCTGTATCAAATCCTGCGACCGCTCATCCTTGCCGCCAAATATGTAAAAGAAATTTACAACTTCGCCCTTTGAAATCTCGACCATGTTGTCGGAGCGGTGGTCTGCTACCTTATAACCACGGCTTTTTAGCATTAATTTCAGCCAAAATAGGACATTTCGGCGGAAAGAGCCGATTGTCTTTCCTGCCATGCCTAAATTCTGTTGGTTAAATGTACTCATAGCCCACAGGGTAAAACTCAGCGACATGCTCAATGTTTTTCCCGATCTGATTGCTCCGTCTGCTATGATGCCATCCATATCCTTTACCGGCGATGCATCACACCACCACGTCAGAACCTTCTTCTGCTTTTGGGAAAATGGCATGAACACAAAGCCGTTCTGCTTATACTTCTGTTTCATCCTCACAGCATTTCGCATAACGTTCGCTTTCAAGTTAGTTATCCGTTCGTCAATGCTTTTCCAATCACTCATCTGACCACACTTCCTGCGCCGATGTATTTAAGGCATCTAAGAAGTTGTCCTGCTCCGGTGTATCGTCTGTACTCTCTTTTGTCTGCATCTCTATTTTAAGCAGATCAACTTCCAACTTGCGTTTGTCAATCTCCTGGCTATGTTTCTGTGCATCCAGTGCAGTAGGAATCATGTAAATCTCCTTTAGATTTTTCAGTGCCCCGGTCACCTGAGACAGTCCCAGTCTATCAATAGGACCGTTCGCAATGTTGATATGCTCAGTCTCATCTATAACTTCCCTGGTAGGCTTTCCGATCGCAGTATCATCGTTATACTCAACCGTCTTAACCTTTTTCTTATCCTTTACGATATACTGTTCCAGTTCCCCTAGCGCCTGCTCTGCTTTCTCCGCTGCTCTATCTGCAATGGATAAAAGGCGTACTATCCTGTCCGCGTCTGCATCAGAGGATTTTTCCAAGGCTTTTTTCTTTGTATCCTCTTTGTACTTTCTTCTTTTGTCTGACCATTTTCCTTTTGCAGACTGATCCATAACTGTCTGAATTGGAATTGAATATTTCTCTGCCAAGTCCTCTAAACTGCAAGGCTTTCTGCTTATGTCTGTCACATACTCATGTTCTATCTCTACCCATGACACGGATTCCGAACGTTCGCTTTCGTTCGCTTTGTAATCCGAACGTTCGTTATCCCAATCGTATGTATTTTTCCATCTGCGAATGGTCCCCTCAGGCTTTCCCAGTTGGTCAGCGATATCTACCAACTTCATGCCGCTCTTATACAGTTCATACGCTTTATCGCTCAATGGATTTTTCTTTGCTGCCAACCGATCATCTCCTTTCATGGCAATAAAAAAAGATACCGCATCCATCAAGGACATGGTATCTTTTTACAGGTGTCCGGATTAACCACCGGAGCCTCACATTGCTGTGTGTTCTCCTTCCTAAACTACTCCCTGTTAATATGATGATACCATGTTTTTAATACCCTTTCAATCATGTTCGCTTCTTTTTTGCTTACGTTAAAAGTTCCCTTTTCATCATGTTTATACCCTTTATGTGTATGGGGATCCGTTTGCACGCCTTTTACTGCATGAGTGTGTCCCATATCCACCTGTTTATAACGTTTGTCGTGTTTATCGTAATAAGTGATATTTTTAATTTCATTTTTTGCATTAACAGTCGCGTACACTCTTCCATTGGTCATCGTCTCCATCGGTGGTTTTGCAGATCCAGAATCATTGTATCGAACAAACTTGATATTTCCGCTCTGATGCAATGTTGTATACTCACTGCCATACCTCTTCCCCTTATCACTTAATCCGCTGCTTGCTCCTCTGCCACCCATTTATCTATACTCTCTTCCCTTATCTTATAACTCAGTGCCCTCTCCAACCTTTTCTCGGTCTCGGTCCCACTTCATTCCAAAGTATGTCTAATTGTTCACTTGCTTTTTTTCTTTCTTCTCGATATTCTTTTTCGTATTGAGCATATTCTCTATTTGTGTAAGTTTTTATAGGATATCTGAGTTCCTTGGCTCTATTCACAATTTCTTTTAATGTTTTCGGAACCTCGTCAGTAACAGACACCGTGTTTGCTAATCCGACTTTGTATGTCTTTCCTCTTTCGCTGCGATATGTAATCTTCGTCCCGTTCATGTCTACTGTAACCTGTCTGAGTTTGTCTAATCCGCTGCTTGCTCCTCTACCGCCGAAGAACTGTAAATTTATTTTCATTACCATTGTGTCACCTCCGCCCTATGAAACTTCTCGCTGAACTGCTTGATATGTACGATATTTTCCTTACACTCGTCCGGTACTCTGCCATAAAAGATAATCTGTGTAGGCTGTAATCTCTCTATCATCTCAAAATAGCCATTCAAAAACCGCTGTTTCTTTTCTGCGCTGTTCTGTGTCCCAACAGAAGAAACTGCAACAACGCTCTGTGTAGGTTCTCCATCAAAGCACCATTCGAACGAATCCCGATTGCTCCAACAGATCGTAGGAATCACATTGATACCGTACATCTGCCAGTATGCACCGAGCCAGTGTTTACGGTAATGGTTATATATCTGTAACGGCTTCGGGAAATCCGTATACAGGCTAAAATCTGGCGTTAGCACGAACTTAAATCGCTGTAACATCGGAATGTATCTATCTGGGTCTGTCCATACTCTGGTAAATTGGTAATCATCCAGAAAGAAATGCACCGCCTTATTCTCCGGTACTTTTGCACTTCTGGCATAGTTGAAGCCGACAAACTCCGCATTATCAAATTGTGTCGGCTCTATCTCTGGTATGTCATACTGACCAACACCCTCAAATAACATCCGCTGTGCATTTTCGTAATTCCTCTGTGCTTTATACATGGCATAATCCTTTCTTCATATCATAATTATAAGGCAAGGCTACAGTGGATTTGTGCCATTTTAGGCATGAAAAAAGAGAGGTTGTTATCCCTCTCTTCCCCATACGATCATATACTGTCCGTTCTTTTCCTCCACCAGCCGCGCCATCCTCTGCCTCATTAACCTCTGCACTGTCATGCGCCGCCTGTAAAAACTCCGTCTGCTGATCGGGAGAATGCCGTAGTGAGCTTCCAGCATGTCGTAGCTGGTGCCGCGCACGATGGATTCCGTCAGCTCCGCAGCAATGAAGCTGTCCACGCTCATGCAGATCTCATATATCTCTTTTTCATCCAAGTACATTCCCCCTTTCAAATTTTGCGCAAAAAAATACCAACCATCGAATATTGACGGTTGGTAAGTTAATTAAAACGGAAGCCACTCTCTTACTTCTTTCAATCCCTTATATGTTTTCATTAATGCCGAATTGTTATGAAGATATTCCATACCCTTGATTGTTACTGTTGCATTTTTTATAGAAGCTGTTAAAACCCTATTTTGTGCATCATGTGTTATTTTAACATTTTTCAGTAGTCCTTCATCATTCATCGCTTCTATTATATCATAGTAGCATTGCTGAGTTATTCCATAATCTTCCGGTTTTGGGACTGTTTTTTCTGAAACTTCTTTCAAGATACTAACAACAATCTTTAGCTGATTTACTGCCATAACAATACCTCCAATATGCATTTTTTTGAATTGTACCACTTCAACCGCCAATATTCAATTATCAATGTACTACAAATTTATTTTTATTCTTCCCCCGCCGCATCCTTACAGGGGAAGGTATGATCGCTTGGATTTGTTATCTGGTTTTAAAATTTAAAGGTATTTAGTACAATTCACGATTGATTATTTCTTGTGCAATCATAAGCTCTTTTTCATGAGTTTTTGACCACTTCACAAGCTCTTCGTCTGTGATTACATACATTAGTAATTCCTTGCATTTTTCAGTGCTACCAAATCCATCACAACAATTTAACCCGCAGGCTCCATCTAATGCTGCGCCAAAACATGAATTGCTACCTCTTAATGTAAAATCATCATATTCATCTTTTTCTTTTTTTATCCTCGGCTCTAACTCATTGTCAATACGCTGCCTTGCACTATACAGTTCATCCCTTGCATTTTTCAACTCTTCCTGTGCAGCTTCGTATTTTTCTTCGAGTTCATCGTAGTTTCTGGATAACCTTCTATATTTCATTTCCAGTTCTGTAACCATAAAATCCTCCTAAAATTTACTTAGGCAAACCGGAGCTGTCCGGTCTGCTATCCTATAAATTCATACCTCGCCGCCGCATACAGCCACGTTCCTTTTTTTGAGCATTTGTACATATTCGCATACTCTGGTTGATAATCTTTCAATTCTTTGTACCCGCAAAAGTCAATATACTTCTTTCTTCCCTTTTCAAATTCCTTGATTTCATTTTCTTTCCCGATATGCTCGTACATGCTGCCGTAACGATAGTACACATTTCCGTCTTTCAGAACTGCATAAAAATTTGTTATTCCTCTTCCGTTATATTTGTATCTATACGCCACAACCCTTATAGCGCGGATATCATGTGCTAAGATATGCTCATTTTCCGCAAGATACTGTTCCGCCACTCGTTTCGCCACTTCTAAATCTGTAAATACAGTCTTATTGATTTGCAGATTCCATGTGCTATCCCAACAACCGCCTATTCTCTTAAGCCGATATCCTCGATTGCCCTCGCCGCAAGTCCACGTTTCGCCGGTAACCATATGTGTTTCAACATCGCCCCGAACAACCTTGTATACCATCTGCCCCTCTCGTAACAGACGTGGGGGCTCATTATCCGCGGCAATCGGAGAAAGCAAATCCATAAGGCTCAACTGCCCCTCGCACTGTATCATGGCAGCACCTCCGAAAAATTAAGTTTCATCTGTGGATCCGGCTCATAGTTCATCCACACCGTTTCCATCCGCGGCTTTCCGTGCTCTGCACAGCTTGAAAACTGTTTTTTCTCCCATCCGTTCAGATAGTCGTTATACATTTCTGACTCATAACCAGAAATCATAATCTTTGCTTTACTCTGCAGTAACGCTTTTAATAATTCCTCGTGATCCGCATCCGTCATCTCATGTTTATACTGTTTCCCGGTTCTGGTACTTAAAACATACGGAGGATCAATGTACATAAAAACATTGCTGTAATTAAATCTCTCAATCACTTCCACCGCCGGGCGGTTCTCGATCTGTACCATGCGCAACCGTTCCGCTATGTCAATGATCCATTCCGGCAGACGGTACCAGTTCCATAATGCATAAGCTCTTTCTCTGCCCTGTACATCATTTTTCCATCCTACCTTGCTGCCATTGGTACGGAACCCGTGCCCTTGCCAGCACTGAACCAGAAATCGCAATGCTTTATGGTACGGTTCATCCGGCATCATCAGCTCCCATACATCCAATTTATATGTATCCTCATATTTTTCACGGCTGAATGGTGTAGTCATTACCATTCTGGCCAGACGTTCCGCATCTTCCTGTATGCACCGGAAGAGATTCACAACATCATGATCCAGATCATTGATTGTTTCGATATCAGATACCGGCTTATTAAATAACATGGCCCCGCTGCCGAAGAACGGCTCTACATAGCTGTGATGTTCCGGTATCAGTTCCACCAGTCGGGGAGCAATGTTCCATTTACTTCCCGGATATTTCAATACTGTCCTCATGCTATTCCTCCAACATATCAAAAATGTTTCGTTGTCCCGTCCTGCTGTCCTCTGCTCGCATGGAAACTTCTCCGTAATTCTCTACAAGCATTTCAGCTTTTGCCCGTTCGTAGAAATTCCGGTCAATTTCGAAGCCATAACTCGGTCTGCCAAGTTCCATTGCCGCCCGAAGTGTGCTGCCGCTACCACAACATGGGTCAATCACCACGTCTCCTTCATCCGTAAAAATTTTAATCAGTTTTTTCAGCAGACATACCGGCTTCTGTGTCGGGTGGATATTGGGATATTTCCCTTTTGGATCCTTTTCCCAGGGCATCCAATCAAAGATCATTTTCCCGTCGTTGTTGAACTTTGGCAGCTTGTCTCGATAAAATATAAGTCCATGCTCTGTACCAAGCCATATTGCCTTATCTGATTCTGGCAACCCTTTATGCAACACAAGCGCGTGTTCTGTAGCACCTACCACTCTCATGTTTGCCTTTAAAACCTGTGCAGAGTAATTTTTGACAAATGTAAGATGTATACTATTCCTGAATCCGTGTTTTTCTGCTGCTTTGAGCATGGTCGGTATCTGTTGGAAACTGCAGAACACGATCATGCATGGGGCTTTGCCTTTTTCCTTTGGCTCTTTCTTAAGCATCTTGCTGCAGAAATGGAAGTATTCGTACAGATTAAAATTGAAATCTGAATTAAACGCTGCCTTCCCTGCAAGTTTGCTCTCTCCGTTTTTATTATCACCACCGACATACCACATGGGGTTACTGCCGTACATATTATTTCCAAGATTGTACGGCACATCTGCAATTACAAGCTGTGCCTTTGGGATTCCGTACTTTTTATAATTCTGCATTGAATCTCTATAAATTTCGCATTTTGTTTTCTTCATTTTTTCAAAAGGAACCCGGCGCGCCTTTTATCCGGATAGGTTCCGGCTCCTTTCTTATATTCCGTGCACATATTTACAATAGCGCACTTTAAATTTGTTTATGTTGCGTTTTATACAACAAATTCATCAATTTATTGCTTTTAAACCATCTGATCTAATGGCAAACCTCTCACTCCTTTCGATTTAATTATTCGACAACTAACAGTTTATATTCCACGCATACATCTCCCTCATATCAAATGTGATATAATTCTCAATGAAAGGAGGTGACGTCATGAGCAAACAGAGAAAATGCTCTCTCAAAGTGTTATCTGACGATAACAAACTGTTACATGGGACAGCAGCTCAATTACACTATGTAAAAGAGCAAGGCGGTTGGGATGCTTTTATTGAGAATATAACAACCGAAGCCGCAACCGTAGCAGTTAAACACGCTTTCAGAGAAATGGAAAAGGCAAAATTCACGTCAAATCCATCAAAGCGTAAGTCATCATAACCCTTTGCGGGATGGGGTAGCATTTCGCTACCCCATATTTTTCTGTACACATATCACATAATTCCAACATATCCATACGGCTTTAGCCATACCTCACACTCCTTCCGGCTTCTCGCACCGTTCAAACGATATCACCCAAACGTAAGGATTCGCATCCCAGCCGTATCGGTCAATGTCGGATTTCTTGATGGTGGAATTCCATAATGCTTGCATAGCTCCTATTGGAGTTGTGTAACAATTATGCATATCTGTTTCTTGCTTCCAGGTAAATCCTGTTGGACATTCATCATACTGTATGCCTTCACGTTTTGCTTGCTCATCGGTTATCTCCTGCAACCGCTCCACTCTCACATCCGTAACCTTAAGCCAGATACGTGCAGCTTCTTTCGGCATGTGGATGGATGGTTTCCACTTTGTAACATCGGCAATGTCATTTCTTTGCCAATCTTCGTAGTAATAGTATCCGTTCGGTGCCTTTTTCCATGTTTCCCGGACATACAGGATATCGCCCGGCTCGCAAGGCAACTTAAAAAATTTCTCTCCATACCCATCTGCAAATGTACCTCTACACGATATGTACCCTTTAGGTGTAAAAGCGGTATATCCCCATACTGCATCATCAGGAATAAAGCCTTTTACAATTCTTCTCGTTGCATCTTTTCTCCCATCCAGAATCGCACGAACCATTTCTGTATTGAATAAAATCGGCTTAATTGCCATCTACTCCACCGCCTTTCACAATCTTGATTGCCTTATCGATAAAATAATTTGGGTCATAATCCTGCAATGGATCTTCGCATTCTTTTCTAAGTTCTTCTAACTGCCCCACAACCTTATCCGGGTCATAGGCGGTCGGCTGTGCATCAAACAGCTCACACAGTGCATTAGCCTTATTTGCAGGATAATTATTGGAAATAGCCATTCCTGCAAATAAGGCTTTTAAGTGCATCCGCATCAATCAGTCTCATCGTTCGCCCTCCTGTTCCACGCTTCTATGGCTCTTTTCTTACACTTCTCGACATTCTCCATCGTGTTACCCTCTTTTCTCGTGTCTTGGAAAAATCCCTCTGTTCGTGCTCCACATTCGCATGCGCACCAAATGGTAAAACCGTAAGATTTTATAACTGCTTTAATTTTTGCTTTTCTGCCACAGAACGGGCATGTTTTAAGTTCTTCACTCATTCTTCGTTTTTCTCCCATTTCTCACATGTATCATCCAGTCCACGGAAATCTGCACAGTGTTCACTGTCCCCATTGCAACAAACGCCCTCATATTCAGCGTAGTATTTACATGTACTGCAATATTTTTTTGTTATTGATTCATTCTCTGTCATAACTACCCTCCAACAGTTCCGGATTGTCAAATCTGTTACCATTAACTTCAATTGTGCTTCCATAGCATTCTTCAAACTCAGATTTGTGACCGTCTACATCTTCAACATTCCAACACATATCCTCTTGATTCCAGATAATCTCGTAAAAAGCTCTTTCGTCAGAATCCCATACTATATCATGTTCAAACACCAGCTTTTTGTTCTTATCAGGCATTGCGGTGCACTGGCAGACGGTTTCTGGGTCTACTTCGACCATGTTCGGGATATCATTGGTCATTCCCCATAGGATATATCTTCTCTCCCAGATACCATATAAATATCCTTGTATCCATTCGCCATTATCAATCCGCTTTCCGCGGTATAAATATCTATTCTCCATCGCGTTTCACCTTTCTTCCTTTGATCTGCTCTAACATGATCCTCGATACCTCTGGAAGTCTTAAGCTCTCCATGCATCCATTATGCAGACCGCTTTCCTCATTCCACTTTGCCACCGGGCATTTCTTGCAGAGAGTGTTCGTGCAGAACTCTCCGATCTGCCGGATAGTCAGTTCTTTATCTGTCATGTGCACTGTTCTCATCTCCTTTGCAAAATCCTCTATGTTCATGCACGGAAAATGAAATACTTCCGGTCTGCTTCATGTAAGTCAATTTTTCTCCGGTCAACTCACATTTGTGTTTACGTTCGTTCAAATACTGACATCTTCCATCACAATACATCACTTTCCCCCTCCATTTCTTTCAACCTGGCTTCGGCTTCCTCGTATGTAAGAAAAACAGTTTTACCTATCTCACTTACCGGAAACTCTGGCATATCTTCACCATATCCGCCCCCAGAGTTCTGAATGATTTGAATGATAAGAAGCTCGGATATACAACACATCATCCTCATATTCAAAACCATACACTTTTCTCACATTAATGATGTCTTCCGGTGTCTCCCCGGCTCCTAATCTGTCCTCTACACATTCACGATAAAACTCGCAGAGCTTGTCTCCTTTGTTGCATGGGAAAATAATCATTCTTCCCTGTTCCTCGGCATCCTCATAGCCTTTCAACTTCTCAGCAAGCTTCAGTATCTTTTTTATCTCACTTGGTTCACAGGTTATGTCTAAATCAAATGTAAGGGCAACTCCGCCTCTATCACTTGTCTGTGTTAATCTCTCCATGCTATTCCTCACTTTCTGCCCGAAGCCATTTAAGCCATCCTTTTTTATTCCAAGTGCTTCCACCAAGAACATCTTTTGTCACAGTGTTGAACCATTCTGCCAGTTCCTCATCCGTCATGCTTCTGATCCGGTCTGCATTGGTCTGCGGCTTTTCTGTAGGTGTGTCTTTCGCTTCGGCTTCATAGCGTTCCGGCAATGGCATCCATGCGTTGACAAATAAGTCATATGTGGCATAACTCTTTTCATCGTCTCCCGGATAAAACGCACCGTTACCATCTTCATCAGTTTCATATCTTCCGATATCTGGAATAGTAAAGTTTTCAAACGATACCAGGATATATTTATCAGTATTAGGAATCTGCTCATCTACTGGAATCCATCCGCTTTCCTGCTCCAAAATCCTGTTGATTTCTTCCTCCGAAACCACTTTTGTTAGTGGAGAATATCCACAGGCTTCTGTTGCTGCCTCAGATATCCGGTTTTTAATTCTGCTCATTTCCATTCTGGTCCTCACTCTCTGCCAGTTTGGCATGCTCCCATACCATTGTAGATCCATTAGTGGTGCTCCATGATGTTTTGCCATCGCTCCACGCATACACATAATTGTTCTCGAATTTAGCAAAATGTTTTTTCTCCCATTCGTCGCTGCTGCGGCATCTAACATAAATCGGTGTGTCAACAGGAACTTTACTCCAATCAACAGGCGGCTTGCCATATTCGTTATCAGCCCAATCCCTTAATTTTTTTGTACAATCGTTACAACCATAAAAATCACAATCAATGCATTTTCCACATGATTTCGGTTTTCCATGAACGATAGCTACTTTATATCCATCACAGGCAATTTCTGCGATCTCCTTGGCATACTTCTCTTTATTCAGCATCTTTCTTCTCCTTCCTGTACCGCAATTGATACGGTACTTCCTTAAAATCTCTCAATGCATCCTGATCCGGATGTTTTGGTATTCTTGTTTGTCGATCTGTCATCTTTGTGATAGCTCTGTTACGCTCCTTGCTGTCTCTATGCATTACTCCGCCCTCCTATCACAGCCACAATCTCCCGGTACTCTCTTTCTCTTTTAGAAATTTCTCGATCAAGTACATCCAACCGTCTAAACAGTGCCGCCGTGTACTCTTCGTCCGTCAGCTCCGTTGTTCTTTTCTTACCTTTTGCCGCAAGTGGCAACCGCACCTGTTCACCGTTATGCATCAGGATCTTAATGATCTCCAATCGCGGCACACAATTTAAATCTGCTAAAATCTGCAACTGGCTTGCTCTGTCCTTTGCGCTGCGGTACTGCCTGCAAATTTCTCCCTCCGTCATATTCACTTCAACCACCTCCCGGTTGCGAATTTAGCACCTGTTTTTCTAATTCGTCATAGTCATATTGACGATGATTAATATTACTAAAAGCATTGCTTTTGCCCTTATGCTCTGTTGCTTTACCAGGCACATAGTTCTCATCCAGATAATCTACATAGCCGCTGTTAAAAAATGTGCTCCCGTACTGTGCTTTCCGCCAGTCGGCGTCCTTCTGCAATTCAAGACTGTAGCGGTCAATCGCTTTAACAAGCCTATCTTCCCCGATTGCAAGTAGCCGTTTCTTTTGGGCATCCGATACCTGTCCTTTGCCTTTTTTGTTCGGATATGCTTTCCACAGACGTTCGAACAACGCTTTGGCATCCGCCAAAGTATTTTTATTATTATCATTAACATTTACAGTAACATTAACATTATCAGTAACAGGGTTATTTTGCTTTTCAGAAAAACCATTTGCTTTTTTTGCTTTCTCTTGTTTTTGTGAAATATCTTTTGTTTTTGGTCTGCCGCCAAGTTTTCCGGCTTCCCGACGTTTCTCAATCTTCTCTAAATATGCGGCAGTGTCACGATCTATCCTTGATTTGATAAAGCTGAATGCCATATTGGTCATGCCGTCAATTTCCGGCAGTTCATCCCCTGACGCGTAACACAATACTGCCGTCAGGAGTGCTCCGCGCTGTTCCATCGTAAGCAGTTTTATATGTTCCAGATACTCCGTATACAGGACAAAGCTGCTCTTTTCATCCGTCAAGACATCACCCCGTTTCCAAGTCCTTAAGAAGCTCTCTCAGTGACATTTTTGCCTGCGCCTGTGTAAGTTCCGTAATGGTAACTTCAATCCTTGGATTATCCTTATCCACGTTCGTATCAAAGTAAAAATGTGGTATATATTTCTGACCATCATCTTTGATCACCCATGCTTTTTTCAAGCTGTCCTGTATGAACTTGGCAGCACAGGATAAAATATTATCATTATCCCTGCGGCGGTCTTTTTCATAAAACTGATAGTAGATCAGAACCGGACCCGTAATATGTACACCTGGAAGTTGCTGCCTTATATACCAGATGATAGAATCCTCGCTTTTCTTTTTCATCCGTCCGCCCTTGCGGGGATTCGTCCGGTTGGCGGCTGTGTAATCATTCAGACCATCCAACCGTCCGGGAATCGTAAATTTATACTCCATTGACACCACCCATTCCCGCATTACAGCTTCTTATTTCAAGGATTGTATTATTACTTGGATTCCATCCTTCGACATATTCAACAGCTTCCTGGTATCTCTTGGTTGGAATATTATTTCTGGAATTGACTCTGAAATAATCCTGAATATCATGATTACACTCAGAAAACACCTTTTTGCTCATTTCCTTATATGCCGGTGCTTTTTTACCACAAAGAACCTCAATCACTCTTTTATTTACAGCTTTCTTTAATTCCTGCTGCTGTTCATAATCAATGGTCATAGTATTTTCAAGATGTGTAATTCTTTCTTCATGACCATCGATCATTCCAAGCTGCACACGCATCATTTCCTGTGGTGTCATGGGTTTTTGATATGTACCGTTCTTTCTGATCTGTGGCAATACCTCAGATGTTACCCAACGCTTAAACCTTTTTGCTGATGTGAGTTTACTGCCAAAAACCAACGCATACATTCCTGATTCGTTTATAAAACATAAACCCCTATTAGGGAAATTTGCATCTATAAGCTCTACCTTTAATGTACCTTTGGCTGTGCAATTTTCTAAGGTAGCCAATTCCGACCTTTGGAAAATTTTCTTATCCTCATCCAGGACATGCGTTAATATTGCATCCTTCGTATTTTTATAACCAAGTGCTTCTGCAACATCCTTCCCAACAAACCACGGCTCTCCATCTATGACAACTGTTCGGATTTCTCCAAATTCTCTATTCTTAAAAATCTCTAACTGATTCAATATCTTCTCCTTCCCCTCCGGCACCCATCGGCACCGGAGATCATAGCTCTTGATAATACTGTGATATATTATTTTTCACACAAACTGTTTCTTAAGGTGTTTCAACCCTACAAATAACTTTTTCCATATCTCTTTCGAAAAGCATCCCTGGCATCATCCTCGTTCACATCCTCATGTTCTACGATATAATGCTTTTCCCATGCAAGCTGACCGATAATGTGCATCAACACACTCATTTCCTTATTACGGTGCACGCTCATGTTCCCCTCATGATGCTCATAGGATAACGGCACCCACAAACCATCTTCGTCCGATAACCGGCGGTTCGCTGTCCCCTCAAAGATATGATGCCTGTGCACGTTCGGCGTGCCGTCGATCATGTCATACCCGGCATATTTCATATCAACAACAATAGAATCTTTCATCTACACCTCCCCGATCAATTCGCTTGACCAGATAGGTCTATCCAATACTTTCGTATGCTTGCAGTAATCACAATGTTCACAACGCATCGGTTCTACTGCTCCACTTTTCAGCATAAGGATTGTTGATACATTGTGCTCAACCTCTGTAAGTGCTTCATCAAGCAGGCTCTGTTCCACAGCGATCACCTGTATATCAGCCTCTTTTTCTTTTGAGACTGCTGCAATAAAAAATGGAAGCTTCTTTCCAGTATTGATTTCAACAACTTTCTGATAAACTGCGCCCTGAATGTAATAACCCCATTCTGCAAGGAAATTAAGGTGTCCTGTATCTGGATGATAAAATTCCTTGGTAATACTCTGACAGGTTTTCAGATCCACAATGCATTTGCCTGGATGGTAACTGTCAATTTTGATTTTCCACTTTGCACCAAACATATCCGCTGTCATGATGACCTGTTTTTCGCCACTCATGTACTGCATAAACAGTGCATCCCTTTCACATCGGTTAATCATCTCATTTGCCTTTACATACTCGGCTTTCAGATTTCCATCCTTTTTAAACATGCATGGATGCTGCGCTTTGAATAAATCAAGCGTTCCCTCAAAATGTGCATCTACATAAGAACCGACCATCAATGCTGTGGAATCTTCCATAGCCTCCACCCATGTACCATTTAACTTTGCAAGGGCATATTCTTCACAGCCGGGCTTGCCGTATGTACCCATAAAATCTTTATACTGGCTGACAGATAAATACTCTTCATTTGCCTCACGGCTGTAATAATTTTCACTCGTTAATAACATTATCAAATACCTCCGATGCTTCTTTTGCGATCTGTGCCTGCTTAGAATCTGCGAATGGATCCGGCACATCTTTTTCAACAGGAAAATAATCCTCTGCCTTTGCCTGTCCATTTTTCAACGCTGTGTATACTCCCCATAAGTCTGTGCACTCATCAGCGCCAAAATCTCCCATGTTCCGTCCTGCATATTTTTCGATCTGCTCTTTTGTAACTCCAAAATCTTTTTTAAACAGCTTTTCAATCTTGTTGATTTTCTCCTGACTCGGAAGTTCTCCATAGCTTTTTTTCTGTGTTTCTTTACATTCATTAACAGCCATATCTACAACGTCTCCCGGAATAACTCCGAGGATACAGGCTCTCATTCTTCTTGCGCCGAAGTTTGCGGTAGCCTCATAAATATCCCTGCTGTCAGTAAGCGCATACGATCCATTTCTCGTATCTCTTTTATGCTCAACACCGAAAATCTTTGTCACACGGGTATTTGTCTCTAAATCCCATGCATATGCCATCATTTCTGATTTTCCGTCTTTCTGCTCTAACTCGATAATTCCATAGTCGATGTTTCCCCAGTTCTGAGCTAATGACTCCGCCAGACGGACCGATGGTCCGCTGACGTTCTGTCCGCCTCTTGGATATGAATAAATTGCCTGCTCTGCTAACGTGGCTCTCTGACAACTCCTTCTTATCTTTTCTATTGCTTCATATTCATCTCTGGGAAACTTCTTAGCCATAAAGATGGCGCCCTGAACTTCCTGTGTCTGTCTGTTTACCATCATTTCTGTCTGTGATGTCTTAGGTACAACTGCCGTCTGCTGCCCTACTGATACCATATTATCCATGCCACACCTCCTATAACGTAACAACTGTCATTGTGTCATCGTCCGTTGTTCTGGTTGCAATAAACTGTAATCCTTTGTCCTTGCATTTCTGATAGAGTTTTTCACGAAGATCCGTTGCCAGTTTCTCAACCCCATCGATCAGGATGATATTTAAGCCGTTCGGATTCTGAATCGCCACATCAATGCAGAGATCCAGCTTTTCTCCTTCAGACAGATTCGATACCGGTAAGCCGTTAATTAACGGCGTTCCGTTCTCAACAGTCAAACCGTCAATCGGGATCGTGCAGTTTGCAAGGATTTCTCCAGGAAGAGTTCTTGCTTTCTCAATCTTGTCCGTAAGCTGCTGTGACTGTACCTGCAGTTCCTCGATCTCACTCTGCAGACGGAGCATTCTTTTATATTCATTAATATGAGACTGCATCTTTTCAATCTCCTGTGCCTGTTCCTGCAATGTTGCAACATCCTGCGGCTGCTTATCTGCATATTCTGCATACTCGGCAATCTCTGCATCAAAACGTGCCACATTTGCTTTATATGTCTGCTCAATGACTTCCAATTTGTCCTGTTTCTTGGATGTAAGTGATTCTTTTTCTGTTTCATACGCCCTGATCTGTTCTTTCAAGGATGCAATAGATTTATCAATCTGATTTGCCCGATTGGAAATCTCACGATCTAATGCTGTGATTTCAATCTCACGGTCGGCATCAAATTTTCTGATCTTGCTGTCACGGCTGTCCCTCAACAGCTTTGCTCTTTCGATGTTCTGATTTTCCTTCTGTATACGTTCAATCTGGCGGTAAATATCTCCGGCACTGGCATTTTCCCATTTTTCAACGTCATATCCAGCCGGAATACCATCTGCAATCTCTTCCACAAATGCTTTTTTATTCCTGATATCGCGATCAATGTTCCGGCGGTTCTGATAATAATCGCCGTTCTCTGCCTGGATATCATTCAGTACAGAAAGAATGTTCTGATCGTAGGAAACCCATGCCGGTATCTCTCCAAACCACTCCTTAATCTTGTTCATGTCCCACGGATATTCAATCATATCAAGAATAATCGCATTCTGCTGCTTCTTATCCATGTTCATGAACTCGATAGGATTTAACTGTAACGGTGTAAACAACTCACGAAGAAACGCTTCCGGACTGCCAACTTCTAAGCCATTTCTTTTTACAGATTTATAATCCGCCTTGTTAGTTCTTGCTTTACGGTCAATGGAAAGCCCTGTGTCCGTCTCGACAATGATCTCTCCCTCTGTTTCTCCCTTATGTACGATATAATCACGATCACTCTTATTGGTAAGCGCATACTTGATCGCATCCAGTACTGAACTTTTTCCTGTACCATTTTTACCGGAAAGCTCTAAGGAACTTCCGTCTGCTTCATACTCTCTGATTCCGAAAAGATTTTTGATTTTAATTTTTGTAATGTTGCTCATACTGATCTCCTTTAATATTTATATTCTTTCGTTACTTTGTCCCCATCATTTTCAATAATGACAGACAACCCTGTCTCATTATTGAGACAAAAAGCACCATTGATGTCTCCATTGGGTGAATAGATAATAGTTGCCACACCCTCAACACCGACATCCTCTAAAACCTCACTTAAATGCTGCAGTTCTTCTATAAGATTTGCTTCATCTTTACTGCACAACTTAATTTTTGACACTTATAAATTCCTCCATTTCCATCTGCTTCCAGTCCGCCGTCCGAACCATCCGCTCCATCTGATCTTCACGCTGCTGCCGTTTTGTCTCCCCGGTTATGCAGTCATCACACACTCCGTTACGACCTTCGCCCGGATCCATGGAACATCCACAGCGTTTACATTGTTTCTCATACATTGACACAACCTCAATTCCAGTGTTACAATAAACGCAGAAATACTAGGTATTTCCACGATTGAAATAGCACCTGTTCTCGCCAAAGAATATCAGGGTGCTATTTTTTTGTCCTCGATCAGCTCCATATCTCCGTCCAGCTTGTCCGCCTGCCGAAAATAAAGCAACTCGATCTGCATCTCTCTCCTATGCTCCGACAGGACTCTCAACCCGTACCCTGCACCGGCGATAAATCCACCAAGGATGCAGACCAGTGCGGCATAGTACATATACACTCCGTCGCTGTCTAAGCAACACATGGCAAGCATTGATATCGTGCCGCCGGTTGCCATGATGATTTTAGATAAACGTTTCACACACTACCACCTCCCTTCATAATTTCATCAAAGTAAGGATTTCAGAATCAGACACCTTCAACTCTTTAAATAAAATCAACATATCTGAATAACTGAACAATCCTTTTTTTAAGCGATTGCAAAATGATGGCTGAGTAATTCCGATCATCTTTGCTAAATCTGCCTGAGTCAAACCCTGTTCATACATCTTCCCAACAATCCACTTGCTGAAATCGCTGACTTTGTATTCCTTTTTCTTAATGGTTACTCTAGGCATCCAACCACCTCCCTACTTTACTGGAATACCGATCACACTATCCATCAGGTCAATGTGATCTACGGTTATATGTACCTCGGTATGCGGATCATGGTTCTTTTTCAACCAGTCGACTACCGGCTGACACAGTTCTTTTAACTCTTCTGCTTCGCTCATGTTTTCTCCTTTCTACTACACAATCGCCGATGCTCTTGACAGTCAAAATTAATATGATGAGGCTCTTGCGGAAATCAGCTCTGCGAGAGCCGTTTTCTTTTCTGCAATTTCTCCCTCTCGCTCTTTACCAGATGAAATAATTCCACTGATATGAATTGCAAGTTTTTTAATAAGTTCATCTACTTCTTCCACTCTTCTCATCTCCCTTCTTATTTGCTGTCCAAACTATTTGACAGATGATGTGGTATCTTCTAACACTCCGCCCTTTATTACGCCACTTGTTCCCTTTCGATTAGCGGAAGAATACCGTCCTGTCTAAGGAAATCATAAAGAAACAGTCTTCCCTTCTGTGTCCAATAAGAATGTTCCTTAGAGTGCTGCACTCCGTCGGTATCTGCATAGTTATGAGTTTTTACCTTTAAGTAGCCGTTTCCTTGGTACTTTGAGTAAAGAACCCATGTATCACCCTGCTTGAACTGAATCCCCATGTCATGAAGCATCATGTTAAATTTCTTCGCTGACATTCCGTAATCCTTTGCAATAACTGTCGTAGCAATCAAATCCTTACACTGGAGAATCATGTCGTAGTATGATGCCTTTGGTTGAAGTTCCTCAATGACTTTCTGCTGTTCTACAACCTGTCCACCAAGAAATTTGCACCTGTCTTTTAAACTGCTGATTGTTTGGTCTGCCATCTTTAATGCTCTGGCAAAAACCTGCTCCGGTGTATTCCATGCTTTTTCTAAGTCGATAAGGTACTGACGAATTTCTTTGCCCTTTTCTGTTCTCTGTAACATGCAAATCTGTTTCGCCATATCTACAGACATATCAATGTCATCTACCTCGCGCTGAACCTTTCTAGTTCCCTCAATTTGAACCCGTACTTTTTTGTTCGGGGTTGAAAAATCAACGCCTTGTACAAATCCATAGCTGGAATATCTTTCAAACCACTTGCTAAATCGTTCTGTGCCCTTAACTCCATCTTCCTGTGATAATAAATCGTATAAATCTCTTGCCGATACTGTCTGTGTATCAAAATTAACTGTAATAAGTTCGCCCAGCTTACTCTCCTTTCTCTGTAAAAGTTTTTGTTAATTCTGTCTTTTTTAAAGTTCGTGTTTCTGAACTTTTTCTTTAAAAAAATATCTAGGTATTTCTTTTTCTGAAATATTAAGAAGTTTTGCTGCGCTCAATATCTCTTCTTGTGAAAACTGGAGTTTATTATTCAATCTCTTACTCAGCGAAACACGCCCTATAGACAATGCCTTGGCAAATTTTTCTTGTGTTCCATATTTATATCGTATTAACTTAACAAGCTCAGAGTACTCGAACACCATTCTTCTTCCTCCTTTCTGTTCGTGTTTCTGAACCTATTATAGTTTTCTTTTCTGAACTTGTCAATATGTTTTTCTGAACTTTTTTGTTGCACTTTCTGAACATTCATGATATTATCGTTACATGGAGGTGATCATATGACAACTACAGCTCAACGTATGAAAAAAGCTTTAGAGCTTCGTCAAATGAAACAAGCGGATCTAGCAGCCAAAACAGGTATTGGTAAATCATCTATAAGCACATACCTCTCAGGTGAATATAATCCTAAACAAAAAAACCTTTATAAAATAGCTAAAGCATTAAATGTTTCAGAAACTTGGTTAATGGGATTAGATGTACCGATGGAATGCGCAAAGCATATATTAACTGCTGGAGAACTTCAAAAACAAGTTGAGGAAATTGGCTTTCAACGTTTTATCGATTTAATCTCATCTGCTGGATATGAAATAACAAATATTGATAATGACATCTATGAAATTTTAAATGAACGCTACCACTGGCACTTTAAGATTTCAAAAAAAGAATTAGAAGAATTAGATAGAAACATCATGAATTATGTATGCTATACAACAGACAAATTCATGAATGAAAAGTATGATGCTATACTAGAACGCAAATTAAAGAAAAACAACAGTGTCGTTCCTATAACAGTTAAAGAAACTTCTAATTATGACGTCAATGCCGCACATGCACGAACAGATATTGATATTTCAGATGATATCGACACTTCCGAGAACGACATAATGGATGATGAAAACTTTTAACCCCTACATTGCTAAATGCAAAATATGGAGATGATATATTTGAATTACGAAACACTTTTAAAGGAAGCCGATTCTCTCGGACTGATTGTCAAAGAAAAACCTTTACGATATAACAATGGTCGTATAAAAGGGAATCGGATTGCTATAAGAAAAGACATTGAAACCACAGCCGAAAAAGCCTGCGTATTGGCAGAAGAACTAGGTCACTATTATACTGCTGTTGGGGATATTATTGACCAATCTTCCACAGGAAACCGAAAACAGGAAATGCAAGGTAGAATCCTTGCTTATAATAAACAGGTCGGTCTGCGCGGTATCATTGACGCATATTTACACAACTGCCAGAACCTATTTGAAACGGCGGAATATCTCGGAGTTACCGAAGAGTTTTTAAATGACAGCCTAACATACTACACAAATAAATACGGTGTATGCACACAGGTTGATAATTATGTTATATTTTTTCAACCGAATATAGGAGTTATGGAATTAATCTAAAGAAAAGAGGAACATATTATGAAATGTCCAAATTGTGGAGCTGAAGGAAATGGGAAATTTTGTGAATACTGTGGTTGTGAGTTACCGCGAAACGCCCCTGACACCATATTAAATAACCAAACCAATAATACCGTAATTAATAATTACTACTCTGCACCACAGCAAACACCAACACCCAATCAAACTGTCAGCCGTCCTTATATACAGGCTCCTGCCGTCAGTGGAAAAAACCTGACAGTTGCACTTGCATTGTGTATATTTCTCGGTTTTTTTGGTGCTCATTATTTTTATGTTGGAAAAGCTAAAATAGGAATCTTATATCTTCTCACCATGGGTTTATTTGGAATTGGTTGGCTCGTAGATATATTTAGAATCGCAACTGGTTCTTTTAAAGATAGCTCGGGATTATGCTTAAAAAAAGCTGTTTTCTCATCTCATACCCCCACTACTTATAGTTCATCCACAACAGTTACATCTGCAAGGACGATGGATTTGAACAAACCATATGATAATATGGATGGTCATGAGTTTGAATATTTTTGTGGTGATCTATTAAAGAAAAATGAATTTTCAAATGTTGAAGTCACAAGAGGAAGTGGCGATCAAGGTATTGATATTATTGCTTATAAAGATGGGGTAAAATATGGTATCCAATGCAAATGCTATTCCCAAAACATAGGCAATAAAGCGGTACAAGAAGCGTTTGCCGGCAAAACCTTTTATGATTGCCATGTTGCCGCTGTATTAACTAATCAGTATTTTACCAGAAGTGCAAAAGAACTGGCAGAACATAACGGTGTCTTACTTTGGGATAGGAATAAATTAGAAGAATTTATAAGGAAGTCATCAACCATTTAACATCATTGCTCGGATATTACAAGTATGTTAGAATCAATATGATACTACAAATAAAATACGAAGGAGATTGTGTTATGAAAAACAGTCAAACACCAGAAGTTACAAAAACATGTAAACATTGCAAGTCCATCATTCCAAAAGGCGCAAAAGTATGTCCATTCTGTCGCAAAAGACAAGGCAGTGCAGGGAAATGGATTCTGATAATTATTATCGTCATCGTTATTTTCGCAGCTATTAACGGTGGAAATAATGAATCCAGTTCAAATTCTAACGTGTCTGACTCTGATACCACCATTCAAAGTGATAATAATTCAAACGACTCAACCATACCAACACCATCCAACGCTACAGCATCATCCGATATCGTAGCATCTGACAGTACAACAGACGAAAAGGAATCTGCCGGATTAACAGAGGAAAAATATAACAGTATTGAAACCGGCATGACATATGACGAAGTCGTCGACATCATCGGTGAGGATGGTACGAATATTTCAGAATCCGAAGTTGCCGGTATCAAAACTGTTATTTATGAATGGACTTCATCTGAGAGCTGGGGAAATGCCAATATAACATTTCAGAATGACAAAGTTGTCAACAAAGCTCAATTTGGTGTTTCCTCTGGGGACGATGTTGAGATTACGCTAGAACAGTACAATTCCATCGAAACAGGAATGACTTATGATGAAGTAGTTGCTCTGCTTGGTGGAGAAGGAGCTCTTATCTCTGATACAGAAATTGCAGGTTCTACATCACAAATTTACATGTGGAACGGAACATCCCTTGGATCAAATGCAAATATTACATTTTCAGACGGTAAAGTTATGGCAAAAGCACAGGTTGGCTTAAACTAAACAACCATAAAAATACACATATAAAAACCGCCCCACTCTACCAAAGCAAGGCGGCAATGCTCCCGATGATACGGTAGCCCTAAGCAAGCATATTGTATCATTCGGAGCAGCCAAACGCAAGCGGAACACCCGTTCTCTGCTGGCTGTTATTTTTATACTCAAAATCCCCTCGATTTCGATGGGTTTAGAAGAAAGGATGATACATATGAAGATTGAAAAACTCCCAAGCGGCTCCTACCGGATCAGAAAAATGTACAAAGGGCAAATATACACAGTTGTGTTTGATGAAAAGCCAACACAGAAAGAAGCCTTACAGGCAATATCAGAGAAATTAGACAGCGTTCCTCCTGCTTCCACTATTCCAACAACCTTCCAATCAGCTTGTGATGAATTTTTCAGAATCAAAGGTAATGTTCTTAGTCCTTCCACTAAAAATGGCTATATGAGCATATTCCGTAACTTATCTGATGAATTTAAAAGTCTTAGACTGTCGGATATAAAACAAACTGATATTCAAAAAGAAATAAATGATTATTCAGTATCACGTTCTCCAAAAACAACTGCAAACGCAAATGGCTTTATTCTCTCTGTTATGGAAACATTCCGGCCAGATGCAGTATTTCATATCACATTGCCACAGAAAGAAAAAAAAGAACCATACATTCCAACAAGCGGCGAAGTCAAACTGATTTTAGAAAAAGCCACTGGAACAAAATACTACATACCGCTCCTACTTGCATGCTGCGGACTCCGTAGAAGTGAAATCCTTGCATTAGAGCTTTCTGATCTATCAGATGACAACATTCTGACAATTAATAAAGCAATGGTCGTTGGCAGCGATAAACAATGGCACATTAAATCAACTAAGACAACTAACAGCTCTAGGAAAATTATAATACCGGAGTTTGTTGCCGACATGATCCGGGCGCAGGGATATATCTATAAAGGCTCTGCCAATCAGATCTACGAAAATTTACAGAAATATCAAAATGAGCTCGGTATTCAAAATTTTAAACTGCATGCTCTCCGTCATTATTTTGCCACAATGATGAGTCAGACGATGAGCGAAGAAGATGTTATGAAAATGGGTGGATGGTCAACACCCCATGTGATGAAAGCCGTGTATCGCCATTCCACCATTGACAGAGATAAAGAGAAACAAAAGAATGCAATGAACGGATTATTTAAGAATTTGTCATGACAAAATCCATGACAAAAAATTACATTTATGACATAAATTTGGCATAATTTCAACTTATAATTCATTGCACAAAAATAGCCTGAAACCTTAGGAAAATCAACAATTTTCCAAGATTTCAGGCATTTTCTTTGGAGTGGACCTGACGGGAGTCGAACCCGTTAAAATACTTTCTCCTCTAATTTCCTGTTTTTCAATATTTTTCTCCAAATCATTGATTTTGTACACTTTCCAGTGCTTTCTATATGTTTATTTTTACTATTCAAAATATAAAAATAATTTTGAAAATGTCATACAGTATGACACGAAATATGACACGGATATTCTATGTGTTTTTCAGTGGATTATGTTCAGCTAGCATGATAGAAGCCCCGCGGTAAATATACCTTTTGCCGTGGGGCTTCTATCTTAAAGTTCTTCATATTCCGTAAACATGCCGTCGGTCGTTTTTTATAACGACTCTAACCCCGTTTTCCAAGAGTTCTTTCCAACAATTCCATCAGCCATCAGTCCATGGTTCTTCTGCCAGGTCTTTGTCTCATTCTCTGTGCCGCCGCCAAAAATGCCATCCGGTGTCGTACCGATGATGATCTGCCATACCTTGACTGCTTTTCCCTTGCTGCCCTTTTTGATTGTATTCATATTGTAATCCTCCGTATTCTTCTTTATGATGGTCGTTGTCGTAGTTGCACCGGTACAACTTGTCACTTTGTTAAACAATGCCTGTTCTGCTTTTCTACGCCGTTTCAGTCCTTCTGATGCCTTTCCTGCCGCTTTATTGTAATTCAACATGGCTATTGCGATCTGCGCCGCTGTTCTGCCCTTGCATAATTTCTTAGTATTGCCAGGTCCCAGATTGAAAGTGAATGATACCAGTGCATCAAACTGATTCTGGTTGAGTATTTCCGTAATCGGCACATATGCCGGATTATTGACATATTTTTCAAACTTTATTATGTCCTGCTTTAAAAATGCATCTGCCTGTGCCTGTGTGATTTTCATCCCTTTATATACTCCGGCAGTATGACCGTACCCGATTGTCCATACACCTGCAGAACACTGATAGGCTGTAAGCCGGCAGCCCTCAAACTCCATGATGAGTTTAAGACCTGCCTGTCCGATTTTTCTATTTGCCATGATTATTCCTCGCTTTCTTTAATCTCTGTTTTGGTGTCAAGCAATTTCTGTGTCACATCGAGTCCGGCAATCAAAAACGCCGGTACCCTTACATTCATTTCAACCAGATTTTCCAAAATGCTGCGGACCTCATTAATCAAATATGTTGCCAGCGTGAACCATCCAAAGAGCTGCACAAACGAAAGATTAATACCGATGATCTCCCCCATATGTACAAAACTCATCGAAACAAAAAATGCCATACCAATTACAATCCAGTACCACACTTTTTTTAATATTCCTTTTGCACCGATCGCACTGGACTCGTTCTTTTTGTAGAACTTCGCCTTGCAGTATCCGGTAATGTAATCAACCGCATTTAATACCAGAAATCCAAAAAACAGGAACCAGTACTTCCCGAACAGTGCCACCCCTATTGTGGCAATTACTCCATAAATCATGTTTACTTTGTCAAATTCTTTCATTATTCTTTTCCTCTCTTTCTGCCCGTAGGCTTGTTATTTAAAAGAGCCGGCTACACAACACATGGTCATGTAATCGGCTCTTAGGCTCTTGATTTTTTTAATTCTGTAATATCTTGCTGCATTGATCTGATCTGTTCTTTTATCTCTGCATTTTCTTTTTCTACTACGTCAACGCGGTTCCACAACTTTTGAACCATATGAACAGTAAGGAAAATAAATTCCTGATAGCGAAGCGCATAGTCATAAATGATATTTCCGTCCTCGTCCTTGCATGGGACTTTTGAGGATTCAATCGGCATACCATCCTCTTCGTTGTATTCTGTGTATTCGTATCGAATATCTTTACAGAATCCGGCAAACTTCTCCGGCTCGATTCCAAGTTTCTGCATAGCATCCTCGACATCCTGTGAGATTGCTCCGATATGTACGCGATCGCCATCGTTAAAAATAAATGACTTCGGTTTTAATTTTAAAAACAGCTGCTCATACGCTTCCGTTAAATCGATAATATTATGTTTTTTTGTACGATCAGAGGTATTAATAGCGCCTGTTTTCGAAAAAACAGTTGTCCATAATTTATTTTTTGTTCCGCATGACATCTGGTTCGATACATTCGGACAAATGAATGCTCCAGATATATCTAATTGATACCCCGCTCCATGAAGAAACGTCGGAGTTGTATTATTCCCGACATGGCAGTTATTGTTCTTATTTAATCCCAGAATGTCAAGAATTGTTCCGTTTGTATGTGTTCCATGGATATATTTTCCAGATGCAATATCTAAACTTCCCGTTAACGTTCCGCCCGCCAATGGTAAATAAGCATGTGTGTGGTTTGAGGCTGCTGCTCCAATTTCAGCAAGTGTCCATGATACATTTGCTGATCCATCGAACGTTTTGCTTGTATTTCCTACCTTAATAGAACGTTGTGTTTTCAACTTTTCAGCCGTAGAAGAATTTCCGTATATATTGCCATTACATGTGATATCTTCATAAACGTCAAGATAATTTGTCGTACATCCTTGACCGCCAAGTTTAAGTTTATACATACCTGTATTATATACCCAGGAAAGTGCCTCTTCATATCTGGCGCCATAGCCACCCTCATCGTTTTCGTGCCACATCATAAGTGAACTATCAAGATAGATGTTTCCTTTAATATCTGCACCCACGCATGTAAGTTTTCCATTTTCAATCTGTGTGTACGTTTTTGCAGATTTGTACTGTCTGATTCCATCTGTCCCTAAATATACTCCAGCGACAACACTTGTCATCGAATCAGTTCCACTATATAGCGCTTTTGTCCCTATTGTAAAACCTCCAATACTTCCTTCTGGAGCTGATAGTTTTCCACTGAATGTTCCCTTTGCCGCCACAAGATTTCCTGCAAAATAGGCATTGCCCGATGTGTCAATGGCAAATTGCCTGCTCGCGATTCCCCCGTTTGCCATATTTATTTTTATTCCAGCTGAGCTGTATGTCCCGCTCGTGTATTTATAATTTGCGCTCTGTATACTTCCTGCTGCAATTATATCCATGGCGAACAGATCTTCGACTTCGATATTTTTCGAGGTCAGTCTATTTGTTTCCACCAATCCCGTCGCAACCAGATTTTCCACATTAATTTCATTTGATGTGATTGTCTTTGCTATGATCCGGTCTGCTGTAATTGTCCTCGGTGTAATCACTTCCCCGTTGATCGTATCAACATTTTCCGCCTGGAGCGCTCCGTTTATCTGATTAAGCTGATAAACGATGCTCTGCTCGCTTCCTCTGAAAACCAGTCTGTCTACCGATAAAGTCCCTGCTGTAATATCGTCAGCATAAATATCAACCCCTGTCAAAACATTTGTTGCTGTCACTTCCGAACCAACAATGCGGTCTGCTACGATTCCCTGTGATACCATCAGATTCTTTAAAAACCCCTGCTTAATTGATGCCACATCTACATTTGCATAGTCGATCTGTGCATAATGTGCTTCCAGGTACTCAACCGTGATATCTGTCGCTGTGATTTTATTCACACGTTCCTCTAGCGCATTTATATTCTCTGCTTCGACTGTTTTGAATACCGCATTTTCTCCCGTCATGCTGTCAACTTTCAGATCTTTAATGTGGCTCGTTTCAACTTCTTCATCCGTAACCGTGAGGTTGGTGATCTTACCGCTCGTAATTGTTGCTTCTCCGATTACTGCTGCCACTGCTCCAAGTTCTTTTTTTACATATAGATATTCTGCTTTCAGGTCATTGATATCCTCTGCTATGTACCGTTCCAGACCGATGATCTGTGTCACATCGATACTGTCAATGCTTGATCCTTTTACCGTCCCATTATCCGTTGTGATATTATCAATGCACTCGGCTGCCGCAAATAATTTTTTCTGCATATCTTCAAACGACAGTACTGCGTTTGATATGTCGCATGTATTGTTTACTGGTTTTTCCAGATATTCTGTTGTTTTGGTAATCCTCTGTTTTTCTTTTATTCCGTCTTTGAGTGATATGATCGTCACTGTATCTCCAACAGAATACTCCATGCCGCTATATTTTTTATTTCTTTTTGCCAGATCAACAATCTTTACGCGATAAGTTTTCTTTGGCTTCGAAATTTCATTCAGTTTATATTCGGCATCATCTTTTAATGCCTGCGGATCAGTGTAACTCGAATCTTCCCAGATCATTGTTATCTTTTTCTTGCTGTACTGATAATTTTCAAGAAAATTATTGCCATTGTTTACAGATTCAATGCTCAGGTCATCCGCTCCGATTGGCACAATAATTGTCGCGTAATCATAACTATCTCCGCTATCCGTTACTTCCAGCAGGTTCAGCCCGTCAATAAAACACACGCCTTTATCAGCTCCGACTTTCTCTTTTAAGTACACGATTTTATTAATAGTGTCGTATTCTATTTCACAAGTAAATGCATCCTGAATTTTTTCAAGCACCTGGTAGCTGCTTACTTTTTTCATGCTGATATTTCTTATTCTGTCTTTTGAAACTGTCGACCTGCAGATCCATCCCGTGTCTGTCAGTGCGTAATCTGCTGCTTCCTGTGCCGTGCATCCTTTCAAAGTAAATTCCCGCCAGCCTCTTCCTTCTATCGTCTCAATATTTAATTTTGCAACAATTTTCCGATATCCATTTGACGTTTTGGAGTTTTCTTTTACCACAAATTCATCCGTATCTGTCCGTATATAATACTCATGTGGTATCCTCTGCCAGTTGTTTTGATGCCATAAAAAAGAGAGTGTTTTATCTCCTGTTGACAACTCACTCTCTACTGTGGCATTCTTGTGATTTTTCAAACCGGCAATCTGAACATGCTCCAAATTATATAATTTTAAGAGCATCTTTCCATCCTCCTAAAATTCCAGCATGAAATCCATTGCGACAAGATCAAACGCTGTCGGTTCATCGTGTTTTCCATCCACGACCTTTTCAGATTCTACCTTGAAAACAGTAATTTCGATTTCTGTTTTTTCCAGTTCCTCCGCCTGCTCCATATACTTCTTCTGTTTCTCATCTGTTTCAAACAGATATCGTCCATTCTTGACTTCCAGCTCTCCATTTTCTTTTTTTGCAGCATATTTTTCCAGTAAATCATATGCAGTAGCATCGACCGGTTTTAGCTGTTTTTCCAGCTCCGTGTGGTTTCTCGCCAGTGCAAGGTTGACCTCTGCCGTAAACAGTTTTTTCTCTTTGATCAACTCTGTCGCTTTCGCATAAATTTTTCTAAGTTCTCCTGCTGTTACCGTAATTTTTCTTTCTTTCATCGTTTTCTCCTCCTAAAAATACCGTGGCTTATACTGCACAGTGATGTTGATATCTTTATTTGCTGTGATTTTATTTATGCCAGGAACCAATGATGGCAGATCCCACAGATCCACGTCTGAATATTTATTTATCCCGTTTTCTGTAATCAGCCCAGTTTCTCCATCAATTATGACCGTCTTTCCATTTGTCAAGTTCTTTACTGTTATATTCTTTTCTTCTCCAGTTGTCGCATTTCTTACCAGCCCTGTCAGTGTAATATCCGTCAAATTTATAACCGGTGTTATCTTCACGATCGCTGGTGTCAATAATGTTCCTGCATTGGTTAGCGTGATCACGTTTTTTTCGCTATCTGCCTGTGTCAGCTCTCCATATTCATATCCGCAAAGTTCCAATGTCGCCTTGTGCCATCTTTGCAGGCAGGTCTCAGCCTGTGATGCATTTTTCAAGTATCCATAAAAATAATGTCCATTAAATCCATCAAAACTATATTCTCTCGGTGTCAATAAATTGGCTATAAATCTCCCTGCTTTCTCCCAGATTTCCTTTCTGTCGCTCCCTCGTATCATGATCGTCGCCTTAATCTTTTTGAATCCTATCGTGCTTGGGAGTATAAGTGGACTGACTGCGCCGTCCGGCCATTCACTCTCGTTACTTAACTGGGAATAATCATGTTCCAGGTTCCACTGCTGCACTCCATATTCTTTCACATCCTGTCCGTCTACTGTCACAATTCTCTTACCTCCTCGTTCTCCGGCTCATCATTGCAAATTCTTCCGACATTCCTCTGCTCGTCTCACCGATCAGCGTTCCTGTGTCTGTAACGATCTGCGTGTTTGCCATCGCCCCAAAGCCTTGCTGCATTACCGCTATCATTTCCCCAAACATAGAAATAAGATCGGAGTTATCCACCTGTGCAATAATCTGTGTTGATTGCGATGTGGATAAAACCTGATTTGCCGCTGCAATCCGTGCACTGTCGTTAATCTCTTCCAGCTTGCCTTTTACGGTATTCTGCCTGTTCCGCAATTCTTCCTGTTGTTTTTCCAATAGCGATCTGATCATATTTGATCCGGCTTTCTCCGCGTTTTTTGTCTCCTCGATGATGCCTTCTGTCGTCCCTTCGCCGATTCTCTTTCCGACTTCACGTTTAAATAATCTTGACGGCGAATGAATATCCGCAGCTTTTTGCATTGCTTTTTTCAATGCATCGATCAAGTTCTTTGCAGAAGAATTTATCGACTTCTCATTGTAAAGTCCATCAAGGATTCCCTGCAGTGTATCCTTTCCAATCTTTTTGCCAGCCGCCGGAAGTTTTCCAAGTTTTTTAGAGATCTTATTGTTGACTTTTTTTAATTTCACATCTGTTGATTTCTTTTCTACTCCGTCTCCTATTCCGGTAACCAGGCTGATAGCCGCATCCTCTCCTATTGTCAAAGCATTCTTTGCAAGGTTTTTCAAAGGTTTTTCTATTCCTTTTTTTATTTTCTTTACGGCGGCATCGTATTCTTTTTTATATCCATCCAGTTCTTTTTGTGCTTCCTCCTTCAATGTTTTTATCTTTGCTTGTGTCTCTTTTCTCAAATCTTCATTCTCTTTTACCGCCTGTGACTCTGCCAGTGCATTCTTCTGGTCATATAAATTCTGATACTCTCGCAATTCACTTTCTGACAACTGATTCAGTGCATGAATTGACGCAGATGCCTCCGGTCCCATTTCCTGGAGTTCTTTCATAAGACCATCCGACAGGATTCCTTTCTTTCCAAGTATATCAAGCTGTTGTTCCCAGTCAGCTATTCCGGCAACCTGGCTTTTTAAATTGTAAAGCAGTGTTTTCCCTGATGATGATTTTGATTCAAACTCATCAAACAGGTTAAAACTGGATGCGATTGCATTTTTTCTATCCGCAACCGTATCTTTATATTCTTTCTGCAGATCTTCAATATCATCTTTCAGTTTATCTTTTACGTCTTTGCAGTTCTGATAATAATCATCATTCAGTTCTTTTAACTGATCATTATAATTCTGCTTTGCCTCATAATATTTCTGATCAGCTTCGATCTGCTCTGCTGTCCCTTTTTTCGCTTTTTTTCTCACAAGATTCCAATACTGCATTTCTGCTTTCGCAGAAACATTGTAATATGTCTTATAGACATCAAGCGCGCTACCCGACAGACCGTATTCTCTGTTGGTCTGTTTTTGCTTGGCCACATTTTCCTTTATTTCACTTTGTACTTCTTTCAGTTTTTTGGTCGCATCGATATATCCCTGTGTACCTTTTTGCATTTTTTTCTGCACTTTTTTCCAGTAATCTTCCTCTTCCTGCAGTGAAACATTGTGCAGTACACTGTAATTGTCGATGTATTTACTTGCTGCAGAATAGATCTCGCTGTAATAATCTTCCAGTTTTTTCTTTGTCCTCTCTCCGGTTGAACTTTCTGTGTACTCCGATATCCAGAAATTATTATCAAGCTGATTTTTTGCAGCTTTTTCATATTCCTTAATGCTCGCCAGCTTTTTATATGCACTGGCGTATCCTTCCGTTCCTTCTGTTGTTGTTTTTAATACTTTTTTCCAGAAAAACTTCTCATCCTCAAGTTTTGTGACGTTTGTTTTTTTCCAAGATGTGAACCATGCATTAGCTGCTTTGTACACGTTTTTTGAATATTCATTCAGAGCCTCCTGCTGCATTCGTTTTGCTTTTTCATATAACAGCTGGCTTTGTATATATGCCTGCTGAATGTCGCTGTACATTGGTTGATTTTTATTCATATTTTTAAGTGCCTGCTGCGCGTTGTTGTACATGTCCGTCGCAAACTTTTCCATTTCTTTTGCAACATTTCCTTTTTCATCTGTGACCCCAAACGCAACGCCACGTGCAATCTGTTTTCCAACTTTTTCTTTAAACCTTTTCGACGGGGAATGGATCTCAAGCTCGCCTTTTGCAGTCTCTTCCAGTCCGTTGCACAGATCTACAATGGAATCTTCCGCTTCTTTTTTCGCGCCACGGATGCCGACCGCTACTCCCTCTGAGATATATTTACCGTTTTCTGCAAATTTTTTCGAAGGTGAGTTAATGTCTACCGTTTTCCGAAACGTTGTGTTGGCCGTGTTTGCCAAATCTCTTGCAGCGCTCGCTACTACAGCCGATGAATCTCTCATTCCTTTTGCGAGTCCCTGTGCCACATATGTGCCACTTGTGTAAAACTGTTCCGGCATTGCCTGCCTGGCTGGATTTAATGCACCGTTTAAGGTATCCGTGACCTGTCTTTCTAATTCTCCGCGCTGTGAGGCGACTCCTTCTGAATATTTTTTTATGCTCTCCTGACCGCTGATCTTCTGTTGCTCATTGATCGTCTTTGCTGCGTTCGAAAGTTCTTCACTTGATCTTTTCCCGGCGCCAACGCAAAGGTTTCCTGCTTCGTCTGTGTATTTCTTTTTAAAGTTCTCTGTCTCATCAATAACCTTCTGGTACGCTCCTGACACCTTATCCGACAGTGGTCCTTCTAAATTCATCGCACTCGTCCAGTCCTTACAAATCTCCGCGAACTGTCCCTTATTATTTTTTAAGCTGTCCACAAGCGTTTGAACAAGGTTCGCACTTTGCGGTCCCATCTCGGCAAGGTAATTATAAAATTCTTCCGTCATTCCGTAGCCGGCCGCACCGGCAAGTTCTTCCATATTATCAGCCCAGTTTGACATTCCATTGATCTGGCTTTCTAAATTTTCCAGAATCTTTTTCGCGGATATTTCTTCGCCCCCGGAAAATTCTTCCATTAAAGAAATAGAATTTTTCAAACTGTCTGATATGGTGTTTTTTAATTCCTGATATGCCTGTTGCTGTTCTTCTGTCGCTTTCTGTGTTGTCGATGATGCCTGTTCCTCTGCAGCGGACATATCTTCCACGCTGTCTGCTGTCTCCTCCAGTGTTCCCTTGTAACTCTCAACGGTCTCCTGTGCTGCCTTCATACCATCTTTCGCTTCTTCTTCCGCATCCATGGCATTTCGTCTGGTTTCCATGAGTTCCGTATACTGTGCTGTCAATCCTGCCAGTTCTTCCGACATCCCTCCCCAGCTTGTCCCGCCTTCATGGATCAGTTCATAATTGTCTCCGAATGTTGTCCCGGTCTCCTCGAACTTATCTCTTAATTTATCCAGTTCATCTTCTGTCTGTTTAATGATGATCTGAGCATCTGCCGCATTTTTTGCATAATCAGTAAGTGCATCCTGTGATGCGATCATTAAATAATAATCTTCGTTTTTATCAATCAGTTTCTCCAACTCATCTCTGGTCATGCTGATTGATCCGCTCTCTTCGTCAAACGCTGCAGAAAGTTCTGGTATATCATCCGCAAGTTCGTTGACGATTCCCTTCATCACTGCTTTTTGTCCTGAACTCTTTTCTTCCAGGTTATTTAACTCATACAGTTGTTCGATCAGCATCCTGTCCGCTTCCCAGTGTGCCTGTGTCTCCTGGACATTCTCTTTATGTGCCTGCGCCGTGTTGTTAATACTGTCTATCTGGTCATTCGCCGCATCGCAAAATTCTTTTGTTGCGTCAACCGCCTGTTTTGTTTCATTTGTCGCATTTTTTGTCGCTGCTTTATATAAAACTAGTCCTGCCGTTACCGCGGTGATTGCCGTGATCATAATTCCAATCGGAGACATATTCATAGCCGCATTCCAAAGAGCCTGTGCCGCTGCTGCCGCCTTTGTCGCTCCCGTCGCAGTTCTTGTTGCTGTAGCAACTTTTCCAATCGTGCTTGCCAGGCTCACATATACATCTGTTTTTGAAAATTTATACAGTGCAATCGCTGTCCCAAGTCCAATTACTGTTGTTTTCACCTCTTCCAGGTTATCCCCTACAAGCTCAATTCCCTTATTAACTTTTGGCAAAACGTCTTTTTCGATCGGTTCTGCAATTTTCATCTGAAAAGTCCGTGCAAGCTGTGTGAGTTGATTTGTCGTGTCGCTGTATTTAATATTCTGAATCGATTCCATAACATCATGTGTCGTTGAAATCTCTCCATTAACATTCGTCAGAGCCTTTACACCCTCAATTCCAAGATCCTCCCACATCGTACCGAACAGATCTACACCAGCCTGATTCTGTTTAACCTGGTCTTCCATGCTGAACAGGGCATCCAGTACTTCCGCCGTTGCCGCCTTCGCCGACTCTCCTCCTGCTGCAAATCTCTCACGCATAGCATCTGCATCCATGCCGATCAGCTCAAATCCCTCTGTTGTTGATGATGCTGTGTCTTTTACTCGAATTCCAAACTCTTTATAAGCATCTCCCAGTTTATCAATAGAAAATGTTCCTGCTGCCGCACCGTTTGTCAATGAATTAAAAAATCCATCCGCATCCACGCCCATCTGTTTATAGTGCACAGAATACTCATTGATCGTATCCAGTAGATCATCGTTTTTATTTAATCCCTTTTGCGCTCCCTGTGCAATCAGATTAAACGCTTTCTGACTTGAAATACCGAATGTATCCATAAGCATTTTTACCGCTCTGATCTGCTCCTGGTATTCAAATCCAAACGTGTCTCTTAACGTTATGACGTTCTCTGCCGTCTCTTTTAATTTTGACGGTTCGACATCTTTCAAGTTCTGTACAATGGTCTGAATTGCTTCACCAACATCTTCAAAATTCTCTCCGTAATTGTCCGCATAGACCTCTTTCATTACATTTTTATAATCTTCCATCGCATCGGTAGCAATACCTGTGCTTGCCTGTATCTGATTTGCTACCGACGTCATCTCATTAGCAGTTCCGACTGATGATTCTATTGCCGTCTTTGCCAGATCCGTAAAAGCATCTACCGCTTTCTCCGCCACTGCGACTTTGATCGCCGATCCGAAACTGAGTGTTGCTTCTGTCTGCTCCTGAATGGCTCTTCCGTATTCATCAATGCTTGACGCACATCCGTCTGCTGAGCTTTCTGCATCTTCCAGATATCCCGCGATTTGCTCCAGCTCTCGGTTTGCTCTTATCGTCTGTGCTGTCGCATTATTCAGGCTCACTTCCCAGTTATCCACCCTGTTTGCGGCCGTTGTATAATTTCTTTCTCCTTTTTTTATTGCTTCTGCCAGTTTATCAATGGTTTTCTGCTGTTCTTCCAGTTCTTCGTCCGTGGTTTCTGACGAAGACCTCATTCTCTCCATTTTCTCCCTGGCTTTGTCGTAATCCGTCCGTAATGTATTTAAACCGTCGCCTACTTTCTTATAGGCTGTGCGGGCATTTTCCAATGCTTTTTTTATCTCTTCTTCCTTCTTTTTGTGGGCGTCTACGGTTTTCTGTAACACCTCGTGCTTTTTCCGCAGTGCTTCTACTGTATTTTCCTGTCCTTTAAATTCTTCCTGTACCAGGGCGGACTCTGATTTTAATTTTGAAAGTTCTTTATTTACTCCCGTTACCGCTGCTTTGAACTCTTTTTCTCCGTCTAATGCGATAATCGCGCCAATTTTATTACTCACCTGGTATCCTCCTGTATACAAAATAAGGAGCTGCCTCTATTAGCAGCTCCCTTTTGTTTTGCGAAATCATGGTAAATCATCTATGCCGGTAGGTCTCTTCTTTTTACCGGTCATTTCTTCGTACTGATCATACATCAGATAGAATTTTCGAAATGTCATTGCCATAATTTCATCTTCTGTATAATTCAATTCTTTCTTCCCGATATAGATTAAGCGGGCGATGTTTATTTTTTCATCTGCCCGCTCTTCTGGTTTGGGTGTCCATCCTCATCCGGTTCCGGGAGTGAAACTCCGTATGCTTTTAATAATGCACTTAAAATCTCATCCACGTCATCTACGGAAATAATCCACCCAACTTCCTTTTCCGTGTAGTTTTTTAACTCCCTGCCGTTTCTTTTTTCTCTCTCCGCTTCATCATTTAAAAGCGTGCAGAGCAGATATCGTATCGTCTTTTCCGCTTCCCTTTTATCTGTGAGTTTGTCCCAGACTTCCGTCATCGCCATGTCGTAATGATCCTGTATCTCGTCGATAACATTCAAGGTAAATAGCAGATTCCGCTCCGTTCCATCGATCGTAATTGTAACTCCCTTTGGTCTCAGATCGCTCATACTTTACTCCTGTCCTTTAGGATTCGTGGCTTCCGCATCGCTTGCTGTAATACCGACTTTCTCGTTTAACCATGTTTTCGCCTCTTTCAGAGTCGCAAATGTTTTCTGTTCTTTCCAGTTTCCGTCCTCCGGCACAAACATGTTCCCCTCTAAGGTTGTGTGTGTGAACGTCAGCGTTTCTGCCTGTGTCGCGTTTTCATCATTTGGCTCCTTCATCTGGCATTTTTTATAGAATTTTGCCGTGTACTTGTCTTTATTGTCTTCCGCTCTCGAAATACCGACCGCTCCCATTCCGATAAATGGAGCGATGTCGTCCTTATTGCATACAACGGTATTTTCTTCACTATTGTATGTATGCCCCAGCATATATGCATAGAGTTCATTAACCATCTCATTGATCTCGACAGATGTTGTTCCCCCTGTAACTGATGTATCTGTTACCACTGCACGATTATCTCCATAGTCTTTCACGTCGTTCGAGGTCGTTGTGATATTGAAAGTCGATGTCGGTCCGAGATATTTTCCATCTGTGTGTTTTCCTGTCTCTTCGCTGTACTTTCCTACTACCGCGTACTCAAAACCTTTTTTTGCCATTTCTTAATCCTCCATCTTTTCTTCTATCTCGCATTCAAACACGAGATGCCTTATATTATTAGTTTTGTCCAAGAGCACTGTGACTCTCGGGTATGTAAATCCGGCTTCAAATAAAGCCTTCCGGATTTCCTTCTTTTCTTTCAAATAATTAATTTCTTTTGTGCCGTCCTTCCATGGTAATACATAATGTATCTGCATGGATAAAACATTGCCGCATGGCTTATTGTCTCCAAAGTCTACCCCCCGGTCATCTGCACAGTTAAATGTGAAATATCTTTTCTCTGTGCCGATATAAATATCCGGTTTGCATGGATAATTGAACTTTTTCAGCGCAGCGATAATGGTTCCGTTTACACTCATGATCCAACTCCCGTCTCTTGGTCAAATACTCTCTGCATTTCTTTCAGGCATGCTGTTTCACTCTCGTTTACGGATTTTGTTATAACCGGGTGTGGCACCTCCCTTCCCGGTACTCCATATTCGAGATACGCAAGTTTTTCTCCATTCCTTACGCCTTTGCTGTCTTTCCCGGTTGGACGTACCACTGAATAGCATCCATACTCGTTATGGCTCGTTTTTCCGGCTTTTATTGATTTCACAAGTTCGCCTGTTGCATAGCCCCTATTTGCTGCTGTTTGGACGTTTTTTGTTACATTTTTTTCGAGAATCTGCTTTCCGGAATCAACCATCTTTTCTGCAATCTCTTCTGTAGATTTTTCCAGTCTTTCCAACTGTTTCATGAGATCGTCAACTCCATTCATTTCAAATCTGCTCGTCTCGTTCCCTCCTCTCGCACGTCAAGACTATATTCATCGACTTATCGCTTTGAAACGTTCTTTTCACTTCGTAACGATACCCAGTCTCTTCATCGATTAGGATGTTTTCGCCGTTATAATTGCATGCTGCAATCTCGATATTCTGATCCGCGGAATATCCGCTTTGATTTGCAATAATCTGATCATTTCTTGTTGTGGTCGTGAAATTCGCAGGAACATTTTCCAGGTAGCTTTCTGAGGATATATCGAATCCATCCTCATCTGGTTCTGTTTTTTGGCCGGTCAGAATTTTTACTGATTTATTCCACATCATTTTCTCCTTCTTCCGGTTGCACCGGTGCAACTTCCGGTTCCATCAGTGAAAGCCTGAATATTTTTTTATGATACAGCTCCATGTATTTATCCGTGTCTGTTCTGTCGTTTCCGATATTTGCTTTCACGTAAAAAGTAATTGCTGTTACAATCCCCGGCGTTTCACTTTCGACCAGTTCAGAATTTACTCCAGCGAGGATCATGTCTTCTTTACAGTCTTTGATGTATTCCTGGATATCATCGTCATAGACTGTCACTGCCGCTGCTATTCCGCAACGTTTTTTTATCAGTTCAAGCATTTTCATCTCCCTGTTGTTTTAGAAATTCGGCGATAATATCTGCTTTGACAGATTTTGTTATGTTATAACCAAGTTTCGCCGCCAATGACTTGATCTGTACGATCGTCATCCCGTTTAAATCATCGGCGGTGTAACCTCTGTCATTGTTATAACTTTCTATTCCCCCGCCACTGCTTCATCATCTACGGTAATAACTCCGTTCACAAATGCATCTTTGTCTTTCGTCACATAGTCTTCTCTTTCGATTGCCCGGAATAAAGTCATATCCTGTTCGAATGCATTAAAATCCGTTACTGCTGCTGTATCTGATGCAACGATAGTAATCTGTTTTCTGTCGAATTTTTTTATTCCTTCTTTCAAGTCGCCAATGATAAACGGAATTCCTCTTTTCTTCGCCGTTGCAGTGTTTGATTTCAGCACCGAGTTTCCAATAACTTCAATCGGCACGCTCATCGCTCCGACAGCCAGTACCTTTTTCATCGGATCGTTATTTGCATTTCTGAGCAGATAATTTCCGTTGCTGTCTTTTAAGGCTGACAGGTGTAAAAGTCCATCATCATTCGTTACAATTTTTGAAGTCCCTGCGTATGCTGCTCCTAAAGTAACGATGATTGCTTTCTGAATTCCATCCAGATCTTTCAGTTCTGTCACCGGCTTCTTTGCAATCTCTGCAAGAATCTGTGCATTTGCAGTTGCTCTGCTTTCTCCTCCAATCCAAGCAACAATCGTCCCTGTAATATTTGCATCCGAGTCTTCTAATAATTCATTTGTAACCGGGAAGTAGCCTGCAAATTTCTCAATCTCGTATTCAAGGCGTTCAAACTGTGGTCCATTCTTTCCGCCGATCTTTCCACCCTCAGAGACTTTTGTAAATCCTGTCTGCTGTGCTTTTTTCTGATATGTTCTTGCACCTTTATTTGTCGTAACGTTCTCTACGTCGATCAGATTGAGCAACGAAAACTCTGCATCGCGGTATGTATTGATCTGCGTCTGAATATCTTCTGGCACTGTATATCCACCGTTAGCTCCTGCCCCTTCTGTCATACTTGTTGCCGCATTTTTAAAACCGTTTCTCGCCGCGTTTGCAAATTCTTTCACATGATCCATCGGTTCTTCTTTTGTTGGCTTTATGACACTGGCTGTCGCTGCTCCCGTTTTATTCTCCAGTGAATTTTTCATCTTTTCATTTTCTGTATCCTCGATATCCTTGAGAATATCAAATTTCTGCTGGAGCTTTTTTAACTCTTCCTTTTCATTTGCTGCATCTTCCAGCTTCCCTTCCTCTGCCAGGTTCTGCACAAGTGCCTTTTTCTCATTGATCTGGTTCAACAGTTCTAATAATCTTTTATTCATCTTTTACCTCCTTAATAAAAAAGCCTAGATACCATACATATCCAGGTCTTTTAAGATTTCTGCTCTTTTCTGTTCTTTTTGATTGCGTTCTTCCATGACACGTTTTCTAATATCATCTGTCAGTCTCATTCCCTGTGTCGTGTTTATCATTTGCGCTTTGTTTTCTGCAATTTCGTCTACAAAACCGTATTCAACACACTGTCTGGCTGTCAGCCATGTCTCTTTATCCATCAGATCAAGTGCTTCCTGTAGTGCCATTCCGGTTTTTTCTACATAAGCTGACGCAAGTGCTTCATTCATCCTCTGCAACATCTCTGCATTCTTTTCCATAGCTTTGCAGTCTCCACTTGCCCCATTCATCAATACATTATGGATCATGATCATCCCGACCGGGCTGATTTTTGACTTTCCTGCCATCGCAATTACGCTCGCAGCGCTTCCTGCCAGACTCTGAATTTCGATTGTAACATCATTTCTTCTTTTTAATTTCGAGTAGATCTCCTGTCCTGCCATTACAGATCCGCCGCCCGAATTAATGAGCACCTCTAAATTCTCGCCCGGACTCAGTGTGGCGATTGCCCTGTCGGCATCCATCGGGGCGGTGGAATCCCAGTCAAGCCAGTCGTATATCCATTTATCTTCATTTGAAATGATGTCTCCTTTGATTTCAAGTATCGCCATCTGCCGTACTTCCTCCTTTACCGTACTGTTTTCCCACATCTGTGATTGGGATATAATTTCCATTTACCATCAGCGTGTCTCCTCCTTCTTGCCACGGCACATCTAAAAATGCCCTTGCCTCGTTTGCCGTATATATTCCATTATTTACAGCCTTGGTTAAATTTTCCATCTGTGATTTTGAATCCGTCCGCAGTATCGCTTTCTCGTTGAACTTATATATATACCCTTCTTTTATCTCTTTTGGCAGAAGGGCTTTTGAATTGATCTCCTCTTCATACTGTTTCAATCTGTATGACATCGTGTCCACTAAAAACGCAAGTTGCTGCATTTCAGAATTTGCATAAGATGATTTTTCATAATTGTTTATCTGATTCGGTTTTATCCCAAACGCTCCGGCTATCTGCAATGCTGAATATTTTTTTAATTCAAAAAACTGCGCATCCACAAGGCTCATTTTTATCGGCTGCAGTGAAAGTCCAACCGGCACCGGCACTACTTTTCCTGCGTTTTCGGGGCCTGTCAGGTATTTATTATATTTTTTCTGCATCTTTTTCACTTCGTCATCACTTAAAACTGATGCATACTGCATTGCCATGCTTGCAGTCAACCCGCTTTTATACAGATTGTTCATATACGTCTGGCTCTGATTTGCTCCGTCGATCGTGTATTCTAATATCTTTCTAACCGGTTCTCCCATGATTCCATCCAAAGTAAACCATGTCTTAACGTGAATCACATCTTCACTTCTGAACAAATACTGTTCTCCGGATCTCGGATCGCTGTAACGATAATATAATTTTCCTTTCGTTCCAAAAATTCCTCTATCATCTGTGATCACCGTTACGCAGTTGCTCTGCAGCACCCACGCATCTATAGTTTTGTATACACCACCATAGGTACTTCTTTCGAATTCTCTATGCAGCCATATATAACCATTTCCATAGTGCTGACAGTTAAGTTCTACCGTTCCCCATAACGTTGACGGTGACATGTAATCATTCGGTCTGACTGTTAAAACGTATGTTGTGTCTGTCGGATCTGCTCTGACGCGCCCCCGTTTTGTCTCCTGATAATATTTCAGTGGAAGTTTTCCCATTGTCTCGCTCAACATTTTTAAGCATGTAAAATATGTCACTTCACTCAGTGTTTTTCTGGATCGCGTCGTTATGCCGAGCATGTCCAGTATTTCATCGTCGTAAAGGTTTACCCCATATCCCCTGAGAGCATTCCATGCATTTGTAATTCTCTTCCAAACGTTCAATTTTACCACTCACTTTCAATAAAACTCTTCAACGCGTCACTGTAACCCGTATCAAAATCGTGATACATCGCCAGTTTGTACGCACACAGTGTCGCATCTACCGGATCGATTTTCTTTTTTGCGGCATCTTTATCAATTTTGATGAGTCCGTTATTCCTTCTTATTACTGCATTACTCATCGCAAAATTTAATACCGGATTGTGTAAATACAGGATATTCCCGGAATAAACCTGTTCCCTGAATCCCTGCGTCGCCTCGTTCAGAGCTTTATGGCTCTGAAATACTTCTTCGACGTCATATCCTTCATTTGACATGTCCTGCATCAGTTTACTTGCATTCGCTGGGTCAAAACATAGCATCTGTATATCCCACTCATTTTCCTCGCAGGTTTTTAACACATACTGCATTACTGCATTTTGGTCTACGATCGGTGTGTTTGTGACTGTGATGAATCCCATCCTCTCCCACGCATCATAATCCACTTTGTCCCGTGCTTTTCTTTCCGCCAGCTTTTCTTTATTTGGGATAAATGAGTGTGAAAACACGATGTATTTCACAATTTCTTTTCCAGTCTGGTCATGTTCTCCAGATAGAAAAGGAATCACAAACGATACTGATGTCAGGTCGATTTTTGCAGACATGTCAAACCCCACATATACAGGATGTTTTCTCGTGTCTATCGGTAATTCTTTTACTTCGCAATTTTTCCACTTTTCCATGTCCATAAAACCGTTTTCTGTTGCCTGCACCCAGATATTCATGCACTTCGTAAGAAAAGATGTCATGTGCTCCGGGATCTCTTTTGCTATTTTGTACTCGCCGCGAATTTTATTTACGCCCTCCGGATAGCTCATACGGATAGGGTTTGCTTTCTTCCAGTTATCTTCATTGCCGATATTGTCTATATTTTCATAATCTTCCTTGTCTAGTTCGCATATATCGATCAAATATTCTTCATTCTGAACGTCACTGTTCGGATCAAGAACTCTCGAGCAATACGTGTACTCCGTCACATAACACGGATATGTTAAATCCACCCCTGCCGTTGTGATTATCATCAGCAAAGACTCTTTTGTGTTCGAACCTAATCCCAAGTCGTAAAATTCTGTCGTCGGATGCTGGTGGTATTCATCCAAAATCAGTCCTGCCGGGTTTGTTCCGTCCCCGGATTTTCCATCATCTTTGCTGAGTGCTTTTATAAAGCTGCCTGTCTTTACATGCGTGATCGCATCCCTCGTGATTTTAAACTTATCTCTCAAGGGCGATCCTCTTAGCATTAAATCAGCTTCATTAAATACGATTTTCGACTGATCTCTTTTCACTCCAGCGGTATAAACCTCATATGTTTCCTGATTTTTTGTCGCAATCACAGAAATTTCATACAGCGCCACGCCGGCTTCTTCCTGTGATTTTGCATTTTTCCTTGCCACTTCCGTGAATGTTTTTTTAAATCTTTTATATCCGTTTTCTTTATTTTTCCATCCATAGAGCTGGCACAGTCGGAATTTTTGCCAATCTGTCAGTACGATCGGCTCTCCTGCGAGAGTTCCCTTTGAATGTCTTAAGAGTGCAAACCAGTCGACGATATTCTGAGCCGCTTCTTCATCCCAGTAATACTGGTAATCATCTTTTGCAGATTTTTCCACATCGTCAATAAATCTCTGACACGCCCAGATGTGCTTCTGACAGCTTATTATTTCACCCGATATGCATTTTTTTGAATATTTTATTAAATCATTCAGGATAGACACAGTGTCAGATTTCTCCAAACTTTTCTTTTATGGTTTCTTCTTTTTTTGTCGTTCTAGTTACTGCTGCTTTCAATCTTGAATCTATTGTCAGACCGCACAGACTTGCAAATTTCCGCATCTCCTCTGCGTATAATTTTTGAATGTCAATCAGCGGATTCCTCACAGTAACCGGCCCATTCCTTGTATTTTTTTCTATACAAAAAGGAGCATCTTTCAGCTCCTCTGTTGCTTTTCTGTATTTTTCATAAGCATTGCAGTAACCTGCGAGATTATTCAGATCAAGATTTCCTATGACGTCAATTTTATCAAGTTCTTTCGTCAATCGTCTCCATTCTTTTCTAGCGTCCGGTCCGATCAGCCATGTCGGTGCCCGTTTTAACTGATCCTTTCCGACTACAATGCTATCTTCTTCTGCTTTTCTTTTATAACCGTCAATCGCAGTAAGGTTTCCCTTCTGCGTCTGTACCGGTTTTCTTGCTCGTCCCATTTTTTCTCCCCTTACCACTTTTTATTTTTTATTTAGAAAATTGCGTACACAAGACTGGCGTGGGGTCAATTAGCCTTTTCAAAAAACTTTTTGACCTCCCCCTCCCCTTCTTTTGAACTCTGCAAGCATGTTTTGCAATCGTTTTTCCATACCTATCTTGTCCTTTTTATACATCTGTTCGATCATGCTATGTGTGTCGTGATTTAATGGCATAAGATTGTTCTGATCAATTCTTTTATTCCAGTCATCTCGTAGCGGTATAATGTGATGTACAGTCTCCGCAAGTTTTATTTCTCCAGTAGTCATGTAAATGTACACATCTATATTATCATACGTGCTCAGAGCTTCTTCACGTGCTTTCTGCCATTCTTTACTGTTATAAAACTCTTTCGATCTGCTGTCTCTGTAATATTTATCATATTCCTTATATCTTTTCTTTCTACAATCACATTTCGTTCCTTCAAGTAAACGCTTTCCACAGCTACTGCATCTTTTATAAATTGCCATTTTATCCTCTGCATAAAGGGAGCGGTGTGTACTGCCTGATGCAATACACACCGCCATAGGTAAAGGGGTTTTATTCAGTACTTCGACTGACGCTTTTTGCATTTTAAATATTACCATAGAAAAACCGCCAAAACCGCCGTTTTGAAAATTTCTTTTATTTTTTTTCTAAAAACCTGTCATGCTTCTGGCGGCAGCTACTGTCTGTATATTTCCTTTTGCAGCCGCAGTACAATTCATTCATCCTGTGTGCCGTCTGAACCCAGCTCAGATTGTCAATATAATACAGGCTCAATATGTTCCTGATCTCGATATCTTCGATCTCTGCTATGTATTCCTCTGCCTCTGTCGTCTGCTCTAAAAGTCTGTCATACTCTTTCTTTAAAGTCTGCTCTCTTTTGTTTAGCAATCTTCTCAGCCTGTCTTCCTCTGCATAAGATGTCCCCCTTACAAGAACGGTGCCGAGTGATTTCTTACCGCGTTTTCCACATGCTACAACGTCCGCTGCAATATTTCCCTCGCGGATTAATCTGTTGCGTCTTTTGTCTATTCTTTCAATAGATTCCTGTAAATACTTTATTCTCGCCCGACTGCTGCATATCTGCTCCAGTATTTCTTTTTTCACTCTTAACCTCCATCCTTGCACTGCTGCATACGATCTGTCAGTGTTTATGTTTGTCTGTGTATCCCAGCTTCTCTAATCTTGCCATAAATGTTAAAGTAACCTGCACTGGCCAAACCTGCCCGTATCTTCTGTTTATCTCTGCCGTGATTTCTTCCGGCGTTAACTGCTGCTTGGACTCCTTGATAATTTTTAAAACTTTCTTTTCCTGATCTGATAATGTCTGCATTTCATTGTCTCCTTTATAATTATATTT
>ERZ791819.93-NODE-93-length-79778-cov-10.606738_pt1 | contig 79778 bp, 69 predicted proteins | sample MGYA00510301_ERZ791819 | MGnify/ENA primary metagenome ERZ791819 (study PRJEB30046, sample SAMN00791999) | human gut metagenome | study: EMG produced TPA metagenomics assembly of the A metagenome-wide association study of gut microbiota in type 2...
TTGCCGGACACGAAAACAGCAAAACAACTATGGACATCTATGCAAAAGTGAAGTACAATAAACCAGAGGAGTTGTTTGGGGTAGTAAATGGTGCGTTTCATCAGGCTATTGCTGAATGAAAAAAGGCCGTTTTTTATGGTCCGCACACCGGATAACTGAGAGGCAGAAAGCCGGAAAAGCCCGGAATATCAAGGGAAAACAGCTCAAAAACTCGCGCAATACGGTCTCAAAGCAGCTCGTAGAGCTCCTCAGTTCTCAAAGAGATAATTTTTCGGAAAAGAGAATATCAAGAGTATATTACACCTCAGAACTTCGGTTCTGGGGTGTTTTTTGTGTGAACTATGATAAAATAAATATTATAATAAAAAGAAAACAAGTATAAGAGATAATATATTTTAATATTAATCAAAACAGAGGGAGTGATTATATGACAACTGTAAGCACCAAAAGTGGTAGAATTATAAAAGTTGTATCCAGAGAAGAAAAGAAGAGTACATTGACAGAATCGGATAATGAAATGGACGAAAGGGCAGTTGAAGCTGTTAAGGCAGCAATAAATAAAGCGAAAATATGTAAAAAACCTATAGCCGGGTATGATAATGAAAAGAAACAGGCTTATGTAGAGTATGCAAATGGAGAAAGAAAATATATAAATATAGAAAACCTTTGATTCCTGCATTAGCGGGTCCAAATGGCTTGTAAAAATACTCATATTGTGATAACGTAAGGGCATATGAATGTCAGCGATTTTTGAAAACAGACATTACAAATAATGAATAAGAGGCAGCAAAATGGATTTTGAAAGCAGAAGACAAAGAATTTTAGACAAGATGGAGGACAATTCTATAGCAATATTGTACTCAGGCATAGAGCACCATGTGAGCGCAGATGAGTATGATTTATTTACAGCACAGGCTAACCGCAATTTCTTCTATCTGACCGGACTTAGACGTGACAACATGGTCCTTGTCCTGGATAAATGTGTAGAGCCTGCTAAGACGATGCTCTTCATAGAGGAAGCAGACCCTCTGATGGAGCGCTGGTACGGCAGAAAAGTGACTATGGAGGAAGCCGAGGAAATATCAGGAATTGATGAGATAGAATATATTTATGAGCTTGAGAGCACGCTGGACAGGATAATGACGCGTGAGGATGTATACACAGCATATTTTGATACGTATCGTCATCAAAAAGTGGATTTGCCGGATTACAATGTGGTAAAAGCCAATGAATTTAAGACAGACTATCCGGGAGTTGCTATGAAGAATCTTTTCCCGCTTGTGGCAGAGGAGCGTATGCAGAAGGATGAGGATGAGATTGAGCTGACCAAAAAGGCAATCGCTCTCACAAAGGACGGACTCTGCAATGTGATGGCTAATTTAAAGCCTGGCATGAAGGAATATCAGACACAGGCTGACTTTGAATATATCATAAGACGTGGCGGTGCAGAGTGGACAGCATTCCCTACAATAGCCGGAAGCGGAATGAATGGAACAATGCTTCACTATGACACAAATCGTGAGACGATGGAGGATGGAACACTGGTTCTTCTCGACCTTGGAGCCAGAATAGATGGCTACAATTCGGATATTACGAGAACATATCCGGTAAATGGCAGGTTTACCGAGCGCCAGAAACAGGTATATGATATTGTGCTTGCCGCAAACCGAAAGATTGTCGAGGCTGCAAAGCCGGGAATGACTACAAAGGAATTAAATGAAGTATGTAAGGATGTGCTTGCAGACGGGCTTATGAAGCTTGGACTGATAAAGAATTCGGTAGAGATTTCTAAGTATTACATGCATGGCGTGTCACACCATCTGGGAATTGATGTGCATGACGTGACAGTTGACTCAAACAGCAGGCTTCGTCCGGGAGCAATCATCAGTGACGAGCCGGGACTGTATATAGATGAATGGGAAATCGGTATCAGGATTGAGGATGATGTGCTTATCACCGAGGACGGTGCAGTGTGTCTGTCGGAGGATATCATCAGAACCACGGAGGATATAGAGGCTTACATGGCTGAGCACAAAAAGAATTAACCGTGGTAAATGATAAATTTTGCGGTTTATAATATTTTTATGTGACATAATCTGATTTATGTATTATAGTAGTGCTAGTATAGCAGTTATTTTTTATTGCTGTATAGGTGCAACGAAAATAATTCGTTCGACAGATGAAAGGAGAACAACTATGGTAAAGAAGATTAATAGCAGTGAATTTGAACAGGTTAAAAATAATAAGGCTATCATTGTTGATTTTTCGGCAGAGTGGTGCGGTCCATGCAAGATGCTTGCGCCTGTAATGGAGCAGCTTTCTGATGAAATCACAGATGTGGAGTTTTACAATATTGATGTGGACGAGAATCCTGATCTGGCAAGAGAGTATCGTATAATGAATATTCCGGCAGTTATTGCAATCAAGGGCGGTCAGGTTGCAGGTCAGCAGATTGGTCTTGTGTCTAAGGACGATATGAAGGGATTTATAGAGGGTGTTTTCTAAGAAGTAGTATTCAAAGAAGGAACTTCTTAAGAAGCGAGAATACACCTGCAGTGAGCTTTTTGTGAATATGCAAGGTGTGATTCTTAACAGTTACGATGAATAGTGTAAACCGGGCAGGCTATTATGCCCGGTTTTACATTTTTTACATTTAAATTAGTTCTCTCGGAAAATTTTTCCAAAGATGAATCTAACAAGTGGTCCGGCTACAAAAAGCTGCCAGAAGAAAGCCATTGGAAAGTTTCTTACTACGAGCTCACAGAATGTAGCAAATATCTGTGAATTAAAACCACCATTGAAAAGGATGGTAGCGATAAAGCTCATCATAGGGCACATGAACCAGATTGAGAATACAGAAATTGCAAGGATTATAGCAATAGGTCTGTCCTTTCCCGGTGTGACGATTTTGAAAGCACATTTTTTTGCAAGTGGTCCTGCAATGAATGTATCGAGAATAAAACCGGCAACAATCATGATAGGAAATTCGCCTAATGCGGCCTTAAAAACAAAGTTCTTCATACCGCCTGTTTCAAGGGCAATATTGTAGCATATCATGGCATAAACCATGACAAGCACCATCATGATAGTAAAAATTGTTTCCTGTAATCTGTTCTTTGGCATTTTTCTTAAATCCTCCTGTTATGTAAAATAAATATAGCTGTAACGAGTAGTTACAATAGGCTCCTGATAGCTGCGATAATTGAAAAAGGCTTGAAGTGTATACAAGGCTTCATGCACGTAAAAGCGCAAAAAAATAGACAGAGGGAAACTTTCGTCTCGCTCTGTCTAAGCTGCAACTACCATTAATTGTCAATAGCTTATCACAGATAGAATACAAAAATCAATAGGAAGTTGGTACTATAGAAAATATGATAATAAAAGATATCGAATTTAAATTAAAAGACGGCAGAACTGCCATTTTGCGAAGTGCAAATGAAAAGGATGCCAAAGCTCTTATAGAGTACATGAAAAAGTCAACCGGTGAAACGGATTTCTTACTGAGGACACCGGAAGAATGTGAGACACAGACCATCGAGCAGGAGATTGATTTCATAAATAGCTGCAATTTGTCGGATACACATACGCTGCTGGTTTGTGAAGCAGATGGAAAAATTGCCGGAAATTGCATGGTCTGGTGGAATAAACGCGCGAAAACCGGACACAGGGCAAATGTGGCAATCGGTTTGCTGAGTGAATTCTGGAATCAGGGGATCGGAACGAGAATGTTCCGGGCAATGATAAAAATAGCAGAAAGCAATCCGAATATATTGCAGATGGAATTGGATTTTATTGAGGGCAATAGCAGGGCGAGAGCACTTTATGAGAAGATGGGCTTCAGGATAACTGGCATCAAATTTAATTCTATCAGACAAAATGACGGAACCTTGTGCAATGAGTATTCAATGATAAGGGAAATTAGTAGATAAGCAAACTTTTTATAAAAAGCCACAATATGTATTTTAGCGAGTACCAGAGAGTTTATACCTTGTAAACGTTTACTATTATGTTATACTGTAATCATTGCCGGGCATACTAATGTGTGAATGTGAACGGTAAACGGAAAAAGTAATAAGAACAGCAGGAGAAGGATTTTATGCTGTATCATAAATAAAAATGAGGTGAAAATCGTGCTTAAAGCAGAAAATTTAACTTTAAACGTAGATGATGAGGGCGGAAAGAAATGCCTTCTGAACAATATATCATTTCAGGTAGATGACGGAGAAATGCTTGTCATTACCGGACCAAACGGAGGTGGAAAATCCACTCTGGCAAAGACCCTGATAGGTATTCAGACACCGGACAGCGGAAAGATTATACTTGACGGGCAGGATATCACAGAGCTCGACATCAATCACAGGGCAAATGCGGGAATAGGCTTTGCATTCCAGCAGCCACCGAGATTTAAGGGAATGACCGTCATGAAGCTGCTCAAGCTCGCCGCAAAGGATGAGCTTTCAGATAAGGAGTGCTGCGACCTTCTCACCGCGGTAGGACTCTGTGCAAAGGATTACATTTACCGCCAGATTGACGGCACACTCTCAGGTGGAGAGATGAAGAGAATTGAGATTGCATCAGTGCTTGCCAAGGAGCATTCGCTTTGCATATTTGATGAGCCGGAGGCCGGAATCGATCTGTGGAGCTTTTCAATGCTCATACAGAAATTTGAGGAAATCCATACTGAGAAAAAGCAGAGCCTCATAGTGATTTCACATCAGGAGAAAATCATAAATATGGCAGACCGCATCATGATAATTGATGGCGGAGAAATCAAGAAAATCGGCACAAAGGACGAGGTGCTGCCTTATCTCAATGGTGTACAGAAATGTCACAAATGCGTAGAGAGACTGGAGGGAAGAGCATAATATGGTAAAGCTTGACAACGTAACAGAGGGCGTATTGGACGTCATAAATGATAATAAATTCAGTCAGACCGGTGCCTTTAATCTGCGTGAAAACGGCACATCAATCTGCCACGGAGACAGTGAGCATATCAAGATAAAGAAAAAGACGGACAAGCCCGGCATTGATATTTATATTGATGGAAAGACCGATGGAGAGGCTGTCTATATCCCAGTAGTACTCAGCAAATCAGGCATGACAGACCTTGTATACAATGATTTCTATGTGGAGGATGGCGCAGATGTAAGGATTGTGGCAGGCTGCGGAATCCACAACAGCGGCTGCAACGAGAGCAGACACGACGGCATCCATACCTTCCATGTAGGTAAAAATGCGAATGTCCGATATGAGGAAAAGCACTACGGCGAGGGAAACGGAACAGGTGCGAGAGTGCTCAACCCTGTAACAAATATATTTGTGGGTGAGAATTCTGTTTTCACTCTCGATACAGCACAGATAAAGGGTGTTGATTCTACAGTGCGTGAGACCAATGTGGAGCTTGGAAAGGATGCAAAGCTCTATGTCACAGAGCGTCTCATGACAGATGGAGAGCAGAAGGCGGAGTCGAACATCGAGGTACAGTTAAATGGAGAGGACAGCTCTGCGCAGATTGTTTCCAGATCCGTAGGAAAAGGAAACTCAGTCCAGACCTTCCATCCGAATGCTATCGGCAACAGCAAATGCCAGGCTCATATCCAGTGTGATTCTATCATCATGGATCATGCAGAGGTCGGTTCAATCCCTGAAATCAGGGCAAAAAATATCGATGCAGCTATCATCCATGAGGCAGCAATCGGCAGGATAAACGACGAGCAGCTTCTCAAGCTCCGTACACTCGGACTTACAGAGGAAGAGGCAGAGGAAGTTATCATACAGAATTTCTTAAATTAAATCAGGTGTAAATAGAAACCCCGGAGCGTGATATTGATATGCTATCAAAGCATACAATACGCTCCGGGGTTTATATTATGCGAATTATCATTAACTTGCAATCTTGACATAAACAGTAAACAACAGTAAAATAAAATCAAAACAGTAAACAACAGTAAAAGACAGTAAAACAAATTCAAAACAGTAAACAACAGTAAAAATTGGAGGCTGATATGCAAAATCCATTCACGCTTACATTTGGAAGAAGTCCACTGGAGTCGGTAGACCGTCCGGTACAGATTAATGAGATAATTGAGAATTTTACAGCGGATACAATAAATCAGCAGATGTTTATAATTACCGGTGTGCGAGGCTCGGGAAAAACAGTAATGATGACAGAAATTTCGCATAAGCTAAGAGAAAATGATGACTGGGTGGTTATAGAACTCAATCCGGCAACGGACCTGTTGTCTGCAATGCTTTCAAAATTGAATAGTGATAATATATGTGCGGGACTTATAAAATCGGCAAAGCTCGATCTATCATTTTTCGGTTTTGGAGTATCTATAGAGGGGACACAGCCGATTACAGATGCAGAGACAGCTATTATAAAGATTTTGGAAAGGCTTAAAAAGGGAGGTAAGAGACTGCTTATTACGATAGATGAGATGACAAATAGTGAGTACATGAAGGTTTTTGCAGGAACCTTTCAGATATTTGTAAGACAGGAGCTGCCTGTATTTCTATTAGGAACAGGATTGTATGAAAATATAGAGGAGCTTCAGAATGAGAAGAGCCTTACATTTTTGTACAGAGCACCTAAAATCCAGCTCAAACCATTAAATAACGCGGCAATAATCAATAAGTATAAGACTATTTTTAACATATCTCCGGAGAAAGCAGCACAGATGGCGGGACTGACCAAAGGCTATCCTTTTGCATTTCAGGTTTTAGGGTATCTGACGTGGAACAATGATGGTGATTACAATGGCATTTTGGGCGAGTATGAACAGTATCTGAGCGAATTTGTATATGACAAAATTTGGTCGGAGCTTTCTCAGAAGGATCGCATAGTTGCAAAGGGGATTGCAGATATAAAAAGCGGAAAAATAAAAGAAATCAGGGATGCAATTGGGATGGAGACAAACGAATTCAATCCGTACCGTAAGCGCCTTATAAGAAAGGGAATTGTATCGGGAGAGATACGGGGATATGTGTATTTTACGCTGCCGCTTTTTGAGGAATATGTGATTGAAAATTATTAAAATGAGCACAGGTTCAGCAGATTATAATAAGGAGTCAAAATGAAAGCGTATTATCATCTACCGGGATTATTTGAATTTTATGAATTATACAAAGAATTTCTCCCACTGTACCGCAAGCATAGGGAATATTTCTATGACTGGTGCGACATAGGCTCAATATACGGTGCACCGGCAGACTGCATATGGGGCGGAGGCCGCGTCGGTTTTGGTGAGCACGATCCGAAGGAAGTGCTTAAGCTGATGCAGGAATATGGGATATCCGCGAGACTTACCTTTAGCAATTCATTGGTTACGGAAGAATATCTTTCAGATAGAAGATGTAATGAGTTGTGTGGGATATTCAGTAACAATAGTAGTAAGAATACAAAATACCATATAGATAGTGATGACAGATGCAATGATGAATACAGCATAAGTAATGGCAGGGAAAAAAGCCAAAACGGCATAATCATCTACTCAGATATTCTGCTTGATTACATAAAAGAAAACTACCCTGACTTTTATTTTGTGTCTTCAACCACAAAGGTTCTGACGGATTTCCGTGAATTTGAAAATGAGCTAAACAGAGAGGATTTCCGCTATGTGGTACCGGATTTCAGGTTGAACAAATCATTTGATAAACTGAAAGCATTATCACAGCATCAAAAGGAAAAAGTAGAAATTTTGTGCAATGAGTGCTGCTGGTTTGGCTGCATGGACAGGAAGAAATGCTACGAGACGGTTAGCCGCAAAAATCTGGGCGAGGATTGCCCGGAGCATTATTGCACTGCACCTGATGCGGGGCAGGGATATCTCTTTTCAAAGGCGATGGAAAACCCCGGCTTTATCGGAATAGATGATATAAAAAACACTTATCTGCCGATGGGCTTTAGCAATTTTAAAATAGAGGGCAGAGGGCTTGGAAGTGCCATGATACTTGAATTTCTGCTCTACTATATGACGAAGCCACAGTATCAGATACATGTCAGAGAGCACATTTATCTCGATAATATGCTGGATTTATTTTGAAATATAAAAACTATACATTAACCACAATAGAAAGCGTGATTTTCAAAAATGAATATTAGAAGAGCACACGAAAAAGACATACCAAGACTTATTGAATTATTAGAGCAGGTGCTTCAGATTCATGCCGATATCAGACCGGATATTTTTATCCCGGGGACGACAAAATATACAAATGAAGAGCTTGCAGAAATGATAAAGGACGATACAAAGCCGATATATGTTGCGGCAGGTGATGATGATATCTGCATGGGATATGCATTCTGTCAGATAAGACAGCAGCCGTTTTCCAACAATATGGTGCCGTTTACATCACTTTTCATAGATGATCTGTGTGTAGATGCAAAGACCAGAGGAGCGCATATCGGAGAGCAGCTTTTTGAACATGTAAAGAATGAGGCAAAGCGTCTCGGCTGCTACGAGGTCACTCTCAATGTATGGAGCGGAAACACATCTGCTGAGAAATTTTATGAGAAGATGGGGCTTAAGACAAAGGAACGCCAGATGGAGTATATTTTAATGTAAAATGTATGTTGACAAACACAAAAAGGAGTGATAAACTTTAAACAAATTTAGCGAGATAAAGTATTAAATCGTTAAAGAAGTGAAAACAGTTTAAACAGTTTCGACAATTTAATAATTTGTAAACCGTTGAAGCGGAGATAACGGCAATGATGCCCTTACAGAGAGCCTGTGGTGCTGAGAATCAGGTGTGAAACAAGTTGTCAAATGGACCGCTGAGGGCGCAGTCAAATGGATTTACCATTTATCCAGAGTATTCTGCGACGTGAGGGCATACGTCATTTGCCCGGGATATGTTGGTATCCTGCCAAGCGCACGAGCTTTATCGTGAATTCAAGGTGGCACCGCGGATAGTTAAGATTATTCGTCCTTGACAGAAGTAATATTCTGTCAAGGACTTTTTTTAGTGAACATTGGACTGCACAACATAAAGCGAGAATTGTAGCAGCGCAAGCTGCACAGAAGCCTCGAAAAGGCGAATTCAAGCTGTATGTTGGGCATTTGTTCACACAAACACAAAATTTGGAGGCAAGCATATGAAAATTTCACCTACACTGACCGAAGTTAAAGAAATAGCAAAAACCGGGAAGTATGACATTCTCCCTGTAAGCTGTGAGATATTATCAGATTTTATCACACCTATAGAGGCTATGAGGATTCTGCAGAATGTTTCAACACATTGTTATCTGCTTGAATCAGCACAGGCCAATGAAGCCTGGGGAAGATATACATTTTTGGGATATGATCCAAAGCTTGAGATTAACTGCATAGATGGTCATATGAAGCTTGGAAAGCTTTCGGTGGAGACGGAAAATCCTTCAGAGTACATCAGACAGATTCTTTCAGAGTACAAGAGTCCGAAATTTGATTATCTGCCTTCGTTTACAGGTGGCCTTGTAGGTTATTTTTCGTATGATTATCTGGGCTACAAGGAGAAAAGCATCAGAGGAAAAGCAAGGGACACAGAGGATTTCAAGGATGTTGATCTGATGCTTTTTGATAAGGTAATAGCATTTGACAATCTGTGCCAGAAGATAATACTAATCGCAAATATGTCACTTGATGCTCCGGAAACAGGCTATAACAAAGCGATTGTTGAGCTAAAGCAGCTTAGGGAGCTTCTGATGCACGGAGAGAAAAAACAGAATATGGGTGGCAAGCTGCTGGGTGAGGTCACACCGCTTTTTGAAAAGGAGCAGTATTGTGAGATGGTCGAGAAGGCAAAGCACCATATCAAAGAGGGGGATATTTTCCAGATAGTTTTATCCAATAGATTGAGCGCACCGTTTGAGGGAAGCCTTTTTGATACCTACCGCGTGCTTCGAACGATAAATCCTTCGCCGTACATGTTTTATTTTTCGGGAACCGATGTGGAGGTTGCGGGAGCATCTCCGGAGACACTTGTGAAGCTTGAAAATGGAGTGCTTCACACATTCCCGCTGGCAGGCACGAGGCCGAGAGGTGCCACAGTAGAGGAGGACAAAAAGCTTGAGGAAGGGCTGCTTAAGGATGAAAAAGAGCTCGCAGAGCACAATATGCTTGTGGACCTTGGAAGAAATGACCTCGGAAAGGTAAGTAAATTCGGAACTGTAAAAGTTGAAAAGCTTCATTCTATAGAGAGATATTCACATGTCATGCATATAGGCTCAACAGTGCGTGGAGAGATAAGGCAAGAGTATGACGCACTCGATGCAATTGAGGCCGTGCTCCCGGCAGGAACACTTTCAGGAGCGCCAAAAATCAGAGCGTGCCAGCTTATCGGAGAGCTTGAGGACAACAAGCGAGGCATTTACGGTGGCGCGATTGGATATATAGATTTTACCGGAAACATGGACACATGTATTGCAATCCGTATTGCCTACAAGAAAAACGGTAAGGTTTTCGTGAGAAGCGGAGCGGGAATCGTTGCGGATTCAGACCCAGAGAAGGAATTTCAAGAGTGCATAAACAAGGCAAAGGCTTCTCTTAAGGCACTGGAAGTCTCACAGGAGGTGGAAGAATGATATTACTGATTGATAACTATGACAGCTTTTCTTACAATCTGTATCAGCTAATCGGTGAGATAGAGCCTGATATCAGAGTAATCAGAAATGACGAAATGACAGTTGAAGAGATTAGAGCTTTAAAGCCTGACCGCATCATATTATCACCGGGACCGGGAAGGCCTGAGGATGCGGGCGTGATAATAGCTGTGGCAAAGGAGCTTGGAAAGGAAATCCCAATCCTTGGCGTGTGCCTCGGCCATCAGGCGATATGCGCAGCATACGGTGCGACAGTTACATATGCAAAGGAGCTCATGCACGGAAAGCAATCGGATGCATCGTTTGACACAGAAAGCCTTTTATTCAAGGGTTGCCCGAAAAAAGCAAAGGTAGCACGTTATCATTCGCTTGCTGCAGATGCGGACACGATGCCTGATTGCCTAAAGATTACAGCCACTACAGATGATGGTGAGATCATGGCTGTTGAGCACAAGGAATATCCGATATACGGAGTGCAGTTTCACCCGGAGTCAATCATGACACCGGACGGAAAGCAGATGCTTAGTAATTTTATCAAAGCTTAATTGAAAATTGCAGCGTTTAATGAATTTATATATTAGTTGTTGAATTGAAAACAAATAGCAGAACAAAATCATAAACAAAATTATAAACGAAATATTACCGGAATACAGGAGGACATAATCATGATAAAAGAAGCCATAGTAAAAATCGTAAACAAAGAAGACCTCACATATGACGAGGCATATAAAGTGATGAATGAGATCATGGGCGGTGAGACAACACCAACCCAGAATGCAGCTTTTCTTGCAGCTCTTTCCACAAAGAGCGCAAAGGCTGAGACAACAGACGAAATCGCAGGCTGTGCAGCGGCCATGAGAGAGCATGCAGTGCAGGTGAAAACAGGTATGGATGTGTTCGAAATCGTAGGAACAGGCGGAGACAATGCACAAAGCTTCAACATTTCAACAACCTCTGCACTTGTTGCGGCAGCAGGCGGCATGAAGGTGGCAAAGCACGGAAACAGGGCAGCTTCTTCATTATGCGGCACAGCAGACTGTCTTGAGGCGCTCGGCGTCAACATAGACCAGAGCCCTGATAAATGTGTGGAGCTTTTAAATAAAGTCGGCATGTGCTTCTTCTTTGCACAGAAATATCACACATCAATGAAATATGTCGGACCTATCAGAAAAGAGCTTGGTTTTAGAACCGTATTCAATATTTTAGGACCGCTCACAAATCCGGGTTCACCGGCCATGCAGCTTCTGGGAGTGTATGATGAGTATCTTGTAGAACCGCTTGCACAGGTGCTTGTAAGCCTTGGAGTAAAGCGTGGAATGGTAGTATATGGCATGGATAAGCTCGATGAGATTTCCATGAGCGCACCGACCAGGGTATGCGAGATAAAGGACGGATGGTTCAGAACCACAGTAATCTCACCGGAGGATTTCGGCTTTGAGCGCTGTACAAAGGAGGATTTAAAAGGCGGTACACCTGAGAAAAATGCGAAAATTGTACGTGATATCTTAGGCGGACAGAAGGGCCATAAGAGAAATGCAGTACTCATGAACGCAGGCGCATCACTTTATATAGGAGGAAAGGCCGACAGCATGAAAGAGGGTATCGAGCTTGCAGCAGAAATCATTGATTCAGGAAAAGCACTTGAGACACTCGATAAGCTCATCGAGGTAAGCAATAGCTAAGCACACAAACCAGGAAAGGAAAAGCGATGAATATTTTAGACCAGCTAGCAGAATATTCAAGGCTCCGCGTGGCAGAGGACAAGAAAAAAATAAGCCTTGATGAAATGAAAAATATCGCGATTCAGACGAAAAACGAAAAGCTTTGTGATTTTGCATTTGAAAAAGTACTCAAAAAGGATGGCTTGAGCTTCATATGCGAGTGCAAGAAGGCTTCGCCGTCAAAGGGGCTTATAGAGCCGGATTTCAGATATCTTGAAATTGCAAGGGAATACGAGGCGGCAGGTGCGGATTGCATCTCGGTACTGACAGAGCCAAAGTGGTTTTTAGGCTCGGATGAGTATCTTAAGGAGATTGCGAAAATGGTTTCGATTCCGTGCATCCGAAAAGATTTTACGGTCGATGAATATCAGATATATCAGGCAAAGACACTCGGTGCCGCTGCGGTGCTTTTAATCTGCTCCATACTGTCAGAGGTGCAGCTTGGTGAATACATAAAAATCTGCGACAGCCTTGGCATAAGCGCCATTGTGGAGATACACGATGAAAAAGAGGCAGAGATGGCGGTAAGAGCCGGTGCCAGAACAATAGGTGTAAACAACCGCAATCTGAAGGATTTTACAGTTGATACAGCTAACAGCAAAAAGCTGCGTGACCTGATTCCCGATGACATCATATTTGTATCGGAAAGCGGTGTAAAGAGCACAGATGATATCAGGGCAATACGTGAAATCGGAGCTGACGCAGTGCTTATCGGAGAGACGCTGATGAGAGCGGACGACAAAAAAGCTAAGCTTGATGAATTGCGATTAAGCTAATAGAGATATATAAGTATCTTCATGGTTTTAAGAATATCTGTAACTATTCAGTACAGAAAACAAAATATTTACAAATATACAATTAGAAGGGAAAACATCATGACAAATCCAAACGGAAGATTCGGTATTCACGGAGGACAGTATATTCCTGAAACCCTCATGAATGCCGTTAAAGAATTAGAAGAAGCATACAATCATTATAAAAACGATCCTGAATTTAACAGAGAGCTCACAGAGCTTCTCAACGATTATGCAGGAAGACCATCGAGACTGTACTACGCAGAAAAGATGACAAAGGATCTCGGTGGAGCAAAAATATACCTTAAAAGAGAGGATTTAAACCATACAGGAGCCCACAAGATCAACAACGTATTAGGTCAGGCACTTCTTGCAAAGAAAATGGGCAAAACCCGCCTGATAGCTGAGACCGGAGCCGGTCAGCACGGCGTGGCAACAGCAACGGCTGCAGCCCTTATGGGTATGGAATGTGTTGTATTCATGGGCGAGGAGGACACAAAGCGTCAGGCGCTCAATGTATACCGCATGCGTCTGCTCGGAGCAGAGGTTATCCCGGTTACATCAGGCACAGCCACATTAAAGGATGCCGTATCGGAGGCAATGAGAGAGTGGACCAAGAGAATTTCGGACACACATTACTGCCTGGGCTCAGTTATGGGACCACATCCGTTCCCTACCATCGTAAGAGATTTCCAGGCGGTCATCTCAAAGGAAATCAAGGAGCAGATGCTTGAAAAGGAGCACAGACTGCCTGATGCGGTTATCGCATGTGTGGGCGGCGGCTCAAATGCCATCGGAAGCTTTTACAACTTCATAGAGGATGAGGGCGTAGAGCTCATCGGCTGCGAGGCCGCAGGAAGAGGAATAGATACCTTTGAGACTGCAGCTACAGTAAATACAGGTCGTCTTGGTATTTTCCACGGCATGAAGTCATATTTCTGTCAGGATAAATACGGACAGATTGCTCCGGTTTATTCAATTTCTGCAGGACTTGACTATCCGGGAGTCGGACCGGAGCATGCATATCTGCACGATATCGGAAGAGCAAAATATGTACCGGTAACAGATGATGAAGCGGTAAATGCTTTTGAATACCTTGCAAAGACAGAGGGAATCATCCCTGCAATCGAGTCCTCACATGCAGTGGCATATGCCATGAAGCTGGCGCCTACAATGGACAAGGACAAGATAATCGTTGTTACTGTTTCAGGCAGAGGCGACAAGGACTGCGCGGCAATAGCAAGATACAGAGGGGAGAATATTTATGAGTAAGATAAGAAGTGCGTTTGAAAACGGCAAGGCATTTATACCATTTATCACCTGTGGTGATCCAAATTTAGAGACAACCGCAAAAATCGTTAGAGAAGCTGTTGCAAACGGAGCAGACCTTATAGAGCTTGGTATTCCATTCTCTGATCCTACAGCAGAGGGACCTGTAATCCAGGGCGCCAACATAAAGGCACTTGCAGCCGGAGTTACAACAGACAAGGTTTTTGATCTTGTGAGAGATTTGAGAAAAGATGTCACAATTCCTATGGTTTTCATGACATATGCAAATGTGGTTTACTCTTACGGCGCAGAAAAGTTTATCAGTACATGTAAGGAAATAGGCATTGACGGACTCATTCTGCCGGATATCCCATATGAGGAAAAGGAAGAGTTTTTACCACTCTGCGAGAAATATGATGTAGACCTTATTTCATTTATCGCACCTACATCAAAGGATCGCATTGCGATGATAGCAAAGGAGGCAACCGGCTTCATCTATGTGATTTCAAGCCTCGGAGTCACCGGTACAAGAAGCGAGATTAAGACAGATCTGGCTTCAATAGTCAAGGTAATCAGAGAAAACACAGATGTGCCATGTGCTATCGGTTTTGGCATTTCAACACCCAAGCAGGCAAAGAAGATGGCAGATATCTCGGATGGTGCCATTGTGGGCTCTGCCATCATCAAGATAATCGATGAGCATGGTGATGATTCACCAAAGTATGTCGGTGAGTATGTTAAAGCAATGAAGGATGCGCTGTAATTTGTATTGACCGCTTGACAAAATTATTGGTTAATTCATAATAAAGTAAAAGAATGCAGATTTGCAAATATGATGAGAATTAACGTGGAGATACAATAATGCAGGAAAATGAGAAAGACAAAAGATTAGAAAAACAGCTTGATTTCATCAGAGAAATCGACAAGGAAAAGGAGATATTCCGCCAGACTTATTTAGCTGATGCAAGCCGCAAGGAAAATGATGCGGAGCATGCCTGGCATATGGCTATCATGACCATGCTCTTGAGCGAGTATGCAAATGAGAAGATAGACGTGCTAAAGACAGTAGGAATGCTTTTGATACACGACATAGTAGAGATTGATGCAGGAGACACATATGCCTATGATGAGGCAGGCAAGGCCACACAGCATGAGCGTGAGCAGAAGGCGGCAGAGCGTATATACGGACTCTTGCCAAAGGAACAGGGCGAGCCACTTTTAGAGCTGTGGGAGGAATTTGAGGCGCAGCAGACACCGGAAGCCAGATTTGCCCGCACCATGGACAATATCCAGCCAATTCTCCTAAACGATGCGTCAGGCGGGCTTTCATGGCGTGAGCACAGTGTAAAGCTGTCGCAGATACTCGGCAGAAATAAGTGCACAGCACTTGGCTCAGAGAAAATATGGGATTATGCGTTTAACAATATCCTGAAAAAGCATGTTGAGAGCGGAAACATCATAGATGATGAGGGTGTCTTCTCGGAGGAAGCCGGCGCGTGCGCAAAAGCCAGCGAGCGTAACGGACGGTAATGATGATTTACTGAAAAATCCTTTGAAAATCACGTATAATTCTATTGTAGACCGTCGTCTTGTATGATATACTTTACTGGATTAAATCGGTGAACTGAATATCAGGTAACTATTCAAGGCTGCTTAAATAGTTACCTGACAATTATATTGAGTTTGATCGAAATCCACAGAATAAAACACACGGAGGAATCAAAATGAATATTGTATGCTTAGACCTTGAGGGAGTATTGGTACCTGAAATCTGGATTGCATTTGCAAAGGAGACAGGCATTCCTGAGCTTGAAAAGACAACAAGAGATGAGCCTGATTATGATAAGCTCATGAACTATAGAATAAATATTTTAAAGGAGCACGGACTCGGATTAAAAGAAATCCAGGAGACAATCGCAAAGATAGATCCAATGCCGGGAGCAAAGGAATTCTTGGATGAGCTTCGTTCAATCACACAGGTAATCATCATCAGTGATACATTTTCACAGTTTGCAGGCCCGCTAATGAAGAAGCTCGGCTGGCCGACAATCTTTTGTAACGAGCTTGAGGTTGCTGAAGATGGCGAGATTACAGGCTTTAGAATGAGATGTGAGCAGTCAAAGCTTACAACTGTAAAGGCACTGCAGTCTATCGGATACGATACCATCGCAAGCGGTGACAGCCACAACGATTTAGGCATGATACAGGCAAGCAAGGCAGGCTTCCTTTTCAGAAGCACAGATGCCATCAAGAAGGACTACCCTGAGCTCCCTGCATATGAGACATATGATGAGCTGCTTGCAGCCATTAAAGCGGCATTATAATAATAAATATAGTTGATAAACAGCTTCCCACATGATATTTAAGAGTGGAATCATCCACATGTACATGTGGGAAGTTTCTATTTTATGTCATGTAAAATATATGAAAGAAGGCGGAGTGCAGATGTATACGGTAACACACATATATGAGGCTGATTTTGGCTGTGAGGAAAGAGCAGACGGCGCAAAAGCAAAATGCGTGGTTTATCTCGAGGACGAAAACGGCAGACAGCGTCATGTAGAGGTTGAGGATGAATGGCTTACGGCAAATGGGATAGAAGAGGGAAGCAGCTGGAAAGAAAATATCACAGATGAAGCCTGAATCATAAACTATGAGATTAATTATGTGATTAGAGTATGTGAATAAATTTTGTTTTTAGATGCACATTGTGTATTGACAACAGTGCAAAAGGTGCTATAATAAAATCAACATATGAACAATCATTCATATGTTCAATAAAAAACGTACAGTAAAACAAATAATTCATGAAAATAAGGAGAACACCACTATGAAGAAGACTTACAAAATCGATGTAGACTGCGCTAACTGCGCCAACAAGATGGAGGATGCCGCAAAGAATACAGCAGGTGTAAAGGATGCTACAGTCAATTTCATGACACTCAAGATGAGCGTTGAGTTTGAAGAGGGACAGGATGCAAAGGCGGTTATGCAGGAGGTTCTTAAGAACTGTAAAAAGGTAGAGGACGACTGCGAGATTTTCTTATAAATTGCCGGGCGCAGGAATGACAAATGATATTTTTTCAATGCCTGCGCTATAGTAAGGGTGATTATCAAGAGATTATAATGAATGGAGCTATGGCGTATGAATAAAAAGCAGAAAAAAGTACTTGCGCGTATCATAATCGCAGCGGTACTCATGATTATATTACATTTCATACCGGTTAAGGGAATTATCAGGTTCCTGCTTTACATGGTGCCTTATCTGGTCATAGGATACGATATCCTGAAAAAAGCATTTAAGGGAATCAAAAACAAGCAGGTATTTGATGAAAACTTCCTGATGGCGGTTGCCACTGTAGGTGCGATAGCGGTTGCGCTCTATGAGAATGGTGACTATACAGAGGCTATAGCCGTTATGCTCTTCTACCAGATTGGAGAGCTGTTTCAGAGCTATGCAGTCGGAAAGAGCCGTAAGAATATCAGTGAGCTCATGGACATCAGACCCGATTATGCCAATATCGAGGTGGACGGAAAGCTCACCCAGGTTGATCCTGATGAGGTTGCTATCGGCTCAGTAATCGTGGTACAGCCCGGTGAAAAGGTTCCTATCGACGGTGTGATAGTTGAGGGTTCATCTACATTAAACACCAGCGCGCTTACAGGTGAGAGCGTGCCGAGGGATGCAAAATGCGGTGATGAGATAATCAGCGGATGCATCAATATGTCCGGTGTTTTAAAGATTAAAACGACCAAAGAGTTTGGCGAATCAACGGTTTCAAAGATACTTGATCTCGTTGAAAATTCAAGCTCAAAGAAATCAAAATCAGAAAACTTCATATCAAAATTTGCCAAGTATTACACTCCGGCAGTCTGCTACAGTGCACTTGCACTTGCGATACTGCCACCGCTTGTCAGAATACTTTTCATGTCAGCCGCACCACAGTGGGGCAGCTGGATATACAGGGCACTTACCTTCCTTGTAATAAGCTGTCCGTGCGCGCTGGTCATCAGTATTCCGCTCAGCTTTTTTGCAGGAATCGGAGGCGCCAGCCGCGAGGGCGTTCTTGTAAAGGGCTCAAACTATCTTGAGACCTTATCACAGACCAGATACGTTGTATTTGACAAGACCGGCACCATGACAGAGGGCGTTTTCGAGGTGGCAGGAGTCTACGACAATACGCTCGATAGAGAAAAGGTGCTCGAGTACGCAGCACTCGCAGAGAGCAGCTCATCGCATCCAATCAGCAGGAGCTTACAGAAGGCGTATGGAAAGGAAATCGACAGAACCCGCGTGACAGACGTTGAGGAAATCAGCGGTCACGGAATCACCGCAAAGGTAGATGGCGTATCTGTAGCGGCAGGAAACTACAAGCTTATGAAAAAGCTGGGCTTAAGCTACAGTGAAACTGACAAGGTCGGCACCATAGTCCATATCGCAATAGACGGCAGATATGAGGGCTATATCCTTATCTCAGATAAGATAAAGCCAACCTCAGCGGCAGCAATAAAGGCATTGAAAAAAGCCGGAATAAAAGGTACAATAATGCTTACAGGCGATTCGAGGACAGTAGCCGACTCAGTAGCAGCAGAGCTGGGAATTGATGAAGTATACAGTGAGCTTTTACCAGGTGATAAAGTAGCAAAGGTAGAAGAACTGCTTGCAAGAAAGGGAAGTAAAGAAAAGCTCGCCTTCGTCGGAGACGGAATCAATGACGCACCAGTGCTCTCAAGAGCCGACATCGGAATCGCAATGGGAGCCATGGGCTCAGATGCGGCAATTGAAGCCGCTGATATCGTCCTAATGGATGATGACCCGCTAAAAATTGCAAAAGCAATAAAAATATCGCGTAAATGCCTGCGAATAGTATATGAAAACACATACTTTGCAATAGGCATCAAGCTGATCTGCCTCGTGCTCGGAGCAGTCGGAATAGCCAATATGTGGCTCGCAATATTTGCAGACGTAGGAGTAATGGTGATAGCAGTGCTAAATGCAATCCGCGCATTATTCGTACACAAGCTTTAAAAAGGTAGAGTTCAAAGAGCAGAATTATTAAATAAAAAATACGAGACAGAATGCACCCAAGAGGTGCACTCTGTCTTTCGCGTATATAAAAAACAATTTCTGCGGAGCACCCGCCCCATAGCCAATAAAGAAAAAATAACGCAAGAATAACGCAGAAAGGACACCACACCATGAGCGAAAATATAAATGAACAGATAGAATGCTGCGACTGCAACGAAATCCACGAAGATCTTCTGAAAATAGTAAATGATACAATGCCTGAGGAAACCGAGCTCTACGACCTTGCAGAGCTTTTTAAAGTATTTGGCGACTCCACCCGGATCAGAATCCTCTTTGTGTTGTTTGAAGCGGAGGTATGCGTCTGCGACCTTGCAAAGGCGCTCAACATGACACAGTCCGCCATATCACACCAGCTTAGGATATTAAAGGCAAACAAGCTCGTAAACAGCAGACGTGAGGGCAAATCAGTGTTTTATTCACTTGCCGACGGACATGTGCGCACAATCATTGCGCAGGGACGCGAGCATATCGAGGAATAATACAGGGGGGAATATACGTGACAGAATTAGAAGAGTACTATAACAAATTCAACGAGGAAAAGCGCCTGAACAGCCGCCACGGCAGGGTAGAGTTTATCACCTCCATGAAGTATATACACGATTGTCTTGGCAGCCTGATGAATGAGAAGCAGCTTGATGATGAGTACCGTCCGTCTGATGCAGAAGGAGTGGAAGCAGATAATAGAGTATTGAATCTGGCTTCCGATGAAAAAATGCTAAGGCATATAAAGGCAATTCGCTCACAGATTAAAATACTGGATGTCGGTGCGGGAACGGGCAGATATTCAGTGCCTCTTGCCGAGGAGGGCTATGATGTGACAGCACTCGAGTTAGTTAAGCATAACCTCGGCAGACTGAAGCAAAAGAGCGATAAAGTAAAGGCATACCAGGGCAATGCCACAAAGCTGAAAAAGTTTGGAAACGATGAATTTGACCTCACGCTCGTATTCGGACCGATGTATCATCTGAAGTCAGCGGAAGAAAAGCTTGCCGCATTGAATGAGGCAAAGAGGGTGACAAAACCGGGTGGTTACATACTTGTGGCATACATTATGAATGAGTACAGCGTGATAACCTATGCCATAAAGGAGAAGCATATAAAAGAGGGCATAGAGGGCGGAATGCTCGATGAGAGCTTCCATTGTACGGAAAAAGCTAATGATTTGTACAGTTTTGTCCGATTAGAAGATATAGAGGCTTTAAATGCACAGGCAGCCCTCACACGTGAAAAGATAATAGCAGCCGATGGCGCAGCAAATTATATCAGGCCATTTTTGAATGCTCTTGATGAGGAAGAGTTTGATATGTTTGTACAGTACCATCTTTCAACATGTGAGAGAGCAGACCTGATGGGAGCAAGTGCGCACACGGTTGATATTCTAAGAGTGCAGTAGCTTTGAATAGCTGCAATACAGTATAAGATTACATATGAGGAGAACTATGAAAAACAAGGGATTAAAAATTCTATTATCTGTGCTTTTGGTTTTATGCATAATTATGGCAGGAGCACTCATAGGAAAAGAGTATATTGCAGATAATATAAAAGAAGCCGCCAATCAGAATGGTGTAGGTGTACTTAAAGACACATCGGATACCGGAAAAGAAGATGACAACGCAGTTGATAGTACGGCAGCAGGCACAGATAGTACACAGCCTGATGCAGCAGCCGAAACAGAAGCGGATACACAAAAGCCACAGATGTCAACCATAGTGATTACGGCCACGGGAGACTGTACACTTGGCAACAATCAGGAGCAAAGCTATGACGGCAGCTTCAATTCTTATTATGACTCAAAGGGTCAGGACTATTTTTTCGGTGGTGTCAGAGATATTTTTGAGGCTGACGATATGACACTTATCAATTTAGAGTGTGTGCTATCGGATGCGACAGAGCGCGTAGAAAAGCGCTGGAACCTCAAGGGAAAGCCCGGGTACATTGGAATTATGACGGGAAGCTCCATAGAGGCATGCAGTCTTGGAAACAATCACACATACGACTATGGACAGGCTGGACTGGACGATACGAGAAATGTGCTTGAAAATGCCGGGATAGTGTATGGCTTCAATGATCATACCGGTATTTACGAGACGGCTGATGGGACAAAGATTGGAATAGTGTCAGCCAGCCTTTTGTCACAAAACGGTGACCGCGAGGCATATATCCAAAACGGTATAGCACAGCTTCGCGAGCAGGGAGCGGCGATTGTTATCGCATGCTGTCACTGGGGCATAGAGGGCGACCATTATCCGAATGACTATCAGCAGGCGGCAGCACATCGCATCATTGACTGGGGAGCAGACCTGGTAGTTGGAAACCACCCTCATGTGCTGCAGGGAATGGAGGTCTATAACGGCAAAATGATATGCTACAGTCTTGGAAATTTCTGCTTCGGAGGCAATAAAAATCCGGCGGACAAGAACACGGCGATTTATCAGCAGACGTTTACTCTGATAAATGGGGAATTGCAGCCGGGCATAGATGCACAGATTATTCCATGTACCTTAAGCAGCGTAAGCTCATACAATGATTTCAGACCGACAGTGGCTTCTGGCGAAAAAGCTCAGGAGATATGCAATTTAATGAACACATATTCACAAAATTGTAGTAATATAGAGATTGATGGGCTTGGAAAGCTGCATGTAAATTAATAGAACGAATTAAGATAAAAAGCAGTCATGCAACAAATAGCATGTACCATCATACAAATATAGTAAGGGAGCAAAGAGCAATATGTATATGTGGAGAGAGCGCAGTAAAGAAGAAAAGCATGAGGATGTAGTAAATACAGGCCTGCTGCCGCTTGATGTGGTAGAGGGATTTAAGATCCGTCCGGGCTTTTTCAGAATGTACGGAGCGTGCGTGGCATCAAACGGAGTGAGCTTTACCATCAATTCCCATGGAGCAACAAGGTGCACTCTTTTATTGTTCAAGCCACAGGCATCAAAGCCGTATGCGAGGATTCCGTTTCCTGATTCATATAGGATAGGAGATATCTACTCCATGCTTGTTTTTGATATAAAGCCGGATGAATTTGAGTATGCATTTTCGTTTGACGGACCATATGAGCCGGCAAAGGGACTTTTGTTTAACGAGGAAAATGTCCTTTTAGACCCATATTCCAGAGCGGTCACAGGACAGCGAAAATGGGGAGAAAAGCCGGAGGGCGGCAAGGATTTTGAGTACAGGGCGAGAGTTGTAAAAAGTAACTTTGACTGGGGCAACATAAAGCAGCTTGAGCAGCCATTTGAGGATCTTGTGATTTATGAGACACATGTGAGGGGTTATACAAAGGATAAGTCCTCAGGAGTCAGCGCACCGGGCACATTTGCCGGATTGAAGGATAAGATACCGTATCTGAAGGATCTTGGAATAAATGCAGTGGAGCTCATGCCGATTTTTGAGTTTGATGAGATGGAGAGCGCCAGAGTGGTCGATGGTGTGCAGCTTTACAATTACTGGGGCTACAACACAGTATCATTTTTTGCACCGAATACCAGCTATGCCTTCAACGAGGAGCACAACCACGAGGGAGACGAGCTGAAATCGCTGATAAAGGCTTTAAAGGAAAATGGCATAGAGGTCATTCTTGATGTGGTGTTCAACCATACCGCTGAGGGAAATGAGATGGGACCGTGCTTCTCATTCAAGGGAATAGACAATAACGTGTACTATATGCTTACACCGGATGCACACTACTACAATTTCAGTGGCTGTGGAAACGTTATGAACTGTAATCATCCTGTTGTGCGCAGCTTTATCATAGACTGTCTGAGACACTGGGCCATTGAGTACAGAGTGGATGGCTTCAGATTTGACCTAGCTTCCATTCTAGGAAGAGACCAAAACGGTGCACCTATGGCCAATCCGCCGATTCTTGAGTCGCTGGCATTCGACCCGGTACTTGGCAAGATGAAGCTTATCGCAGAGGCCTGGGATGCAGGCGGACTGTATCAGGTGGGAAGCTTCCCATCATGGAACAGATGGGCTGAGTGGAACGGCAGATACAGGGATGACATGAGAAGCTTTTTAAAGGGCGATGACGGTATGGCGGGAAATGCCATCACACGTATCACCGGTTCACGCGACCTTTACAGCCCGGAGAGCAGAGGACACAAGGCATCAGTCAATTTCATGACCTGTCATGATGGCTTTACACTGTATGACCTTTACTCATACAATGAAAAGCACAATGAGAAAAACGGCTGGAATAACACAGACGGAGACAACAACGGACATAGCTGGAACTGTGGCGCGGAGGGCGAGACAGATGATCCAAATGTAAACGGACTTAGAAGGCGCCTTATAAAGAATGCATTTGCAGCGCTTTTGTGCAGCCGTGGCCCGGCGATGTTTTTTGCGGGCGATGAGTTCTGCAACACCCAGTTTGGAAACAACAACGCGTATTGTCAGGACAATATCATCTCATGGCTCGACTGGAGCAGGCTTGAGGAATTCAAGGAAATCCATGATTTCGTGCGTCATATGATTCAGTTCAGGAAAGAGCATCCTATACTCAGAAAGATGACAAAGCCTTCGTCCTGCCAGTTCCCGGAAATCAGTGTGCACAACGGTACACCGTTCAATGCCTCAACGGATTACAAGACAAAGCTTATCGGCATCATGTATGCCGGAAGAAATGAGGAGGACACGGAGGATGATATTGTATTCTATTGCATGAATGCATATTGGGAGCCGCTTGTGATGCAGCTTCCGGTGCTTCCGAACGGAAAACACTGGCATGTGGACACCAACACCAATGCAGAGTATTTTGACGGAGAGGACTTCACGGCAAAGACAGAGCTTTTGGGTGTCAACACCATAAGAGTTCCTGCGAGAACCACGATAATACTTGTGGCAGAATAACAATAAAATCTGCAGCCCGGCACACATTGTGATATGTGTACCGGGCTGTTTTTCGTTACAGTTTTGGCTTAGACTGTAACATTTCCCCCTTTCATTTTTCAATATATTTTATGTGACATTTGCATTAGCAGCCGGTGATGGTTGTGAAGTGATACCGGAAGGCCTTGTATATATCACATAATCAGTTGTGAGTTGGACAAATTTCGTCTGTGAATCCAAGAAAATAATTGGGTGTGACACCAAAAATTGTACTTAAATGGCAAATGACAAAAATGTCAGGCACTCTACGACCTGTCCTGTAGCCTGAAATAGTTGATTCTGCACAGCACATGATTTCAGAAAGAGCAATGTTGGTCAAGTTGTGGAGCCTCATCAGATAATCAAGCCTGTCAGGCACAGTTGTACTAATGGTTGATAGTTGCTTTTCTAATAGAAAGTTATTTATACTATTCATAAATGAATTGTAACACAATAATTACAAAAATCAACAAATATCTAAAAAATACGAAAATTAAAATTACAATTTTAAATCCAGCCACCATCAAAAGTGATTATCTGTCCTGTGAGGTAATCAGGTGCAGTGATGACGGAGTAAGCCATATCTGCGACCTCATCGGCTGTGGCAAAGCGTCCGGCAGGAATTTCATCGGCCAGCTCAGCGCGTTCTGTCTCATCAAAGCAGCGGTTCATATCGGTATCTATGACACCGCAGGCTATGGCATTTACCGGAATATGCGATGGCGCAAGCTCCTTGCCGAGTGCCTTGGTAAATGCATTTATACCGCCCTTGCAGGCTGAGTATGCCACCTCGCAGGATGCTCCGACATTGCCCCAGACAGAGGAAATCTGTAGTATGCGGCCACATTTATCGGCAACCATATAAGGGGTGACGAGCTTTGTAAAGTTGAAAACACCGGTTAGATTTATCGCCACGATATTGTTCCATTCATCCGGGGACATGTCGCTCAGCAGCCCGATATGAGATATACCGGCATTGTTAATGAGCACATCTATATGGCCAAAATGGGAAATGGTATTCGCAACCATATCCTTGGCAAAGAAAAAGTCTCCTACATTTCCGGTGTAGCATAGCACCTCAATTCCGTATGCACAGTGAAGATCATCAGCCAGAGCCTTTAGCCTGTCAGATGAATTGCGGCAGCAAAGTGAGAGGTTATAGCCACAGGAAGCCAGCTTTTTGGCAATGGCGGCACCGATACCGCGTGAAGCTCCGGTTATTATAGCTGTTTTATTTATGTGATTTGTCTGATTTGTCATGATATTCTCCTTATAATTTTCATACCTTGGGGGTTAGCCGGTCACTGCGCTGCCGGGCCGGCTTCATAGTATAAGAAAATAATTACGTGATTAAATTACAGTTCAGTCATGCGTATGATACCTCGCTGTGAGGCCGGGCACAACAGTGTAAATTTATATCATATTATATAGCATAAATCATACCATAAATATATATTATGGGGTAGACAAAATTTATACATTGTGATATTATTTAATAGTTGCAAAACACATTGCAGACGGCGTGTGGCTCAGTTTGGTAGAGCGCTACGTTCGGGACGTAGAGGTCGCAAGTTCGAATCTTGTCACGCCGATTTATTTATGAATATATCTGAAGAGTTATCGACTATTTCATTTTAGGACACGCGTATAGCGTGTTTTTTTATTTGGTTTTTTGGGGAATCAAAGTAATATATTGCTTTATCAACAAAAAACAGTAAAATAGTACTAGTGTATTGGCTTGCTTTAATAAAGGGACAGGAAATAGGGGATATGAATATTTTTTTACATGCATTTTACACACTAATGATTTTGCATTTTACATTTCCCCATTACTATATCAGTTGTAACGAACAAAGAAACAAATTCAAGAAAGAAATGAAAGAGGAAATTAAAATGAAAAATCGTATGAAAAAACTTTTAGTTTTAGCAACTGCTGCAACAATGATGACAGCAGCATTTACAGGATGTGGCTCAAGCTCAGACGGAGCAGACAACAATGCAGATACAAGCGCAGATGAAGGTACATCAAATGAGAACTTAAGCGGTTCACTTTCGCTTGCAGGAAGTACTTCAATGGAGAAGCTTTGTGAGGCGCTTAAGGAGTCGTTCATGGAGAAGAACCCTGGAGTGACAGTAACAGTTGAGTATACAGGCTCTGGTTCAGGAATCGAGTCAGTGACAGCAGGAAGCGTAGATATCGGAGATTCATCAAGAGCACTTACAGATGATGAGAAAGCAAACGGCGTTGAGGAAAACATCGTAGCAATCGACGGAATCGCAGTAATCACAGACAAGGATAACTCAGTAACAGAGCTTACATCAGATGATTTAAAGAAAATCTACACAGGTGAGATTTCAAACTGGAAAGACCTTGGTGGAAAAGATGAGGCAATCGTAGCAATCGGTCGTGAGGCTGCTTCAGGAACAAGAGGAGCCTTCGAGGAGCTTCTTGATGTAAAGGATCAGTGCAAATATGCACAGGAGCTTGATTCAACAGGAGCAGTTCTTGCAAAGGTAGGTTCAACACCGGGAGCAATCGGATATGTTTCACTTGACGTACTTGATGATACAGTAACAGCAATGAAAATTGACGGCGTAGATGCAACAGAGAAAAACATCGTAGCAGGCAAATATCTCCTTTCTCGTCCATTCGTAATGGCTACAAAGGGCAAAATTGACGAGCAGAACGATATTGTTAAGGCTTGGTTTGACTATGTAAACTCAGATGAGGGACAGGCAGTTATCAAGAAGGTAGGCCTTATCCTCCCTCAGTAGAAATTATCGGTCATAGTAATGATACGAAATACAGACATCGATACGAGACATCGCTAGTAAGTATAAGTATAAAAAAATACAAAATACAGACATCGATATTAGACATCAGTATTAATACATATCGACAAGATACAGGGTTTCCTCAGGAAATGGCAGGTTTCCTGGGGAACTTTTTGAAACAAGGAGTATCAAATGAAACATAAATCCATAGTAGAGAATGTTGCCAAAATAATATTCACGGTATGTGCGGTTGTGGCAATATTCGCAGTTTTATCAATAACAATTTATATGTTCCTTAAAGGCGCACCGGCATTTTTCAAGGTCGGAGTGTTAAACCTCTTATTCGGAACAAAATGGGCGCCGACAGCGGCAGACCCAAGCTACGGAATATTGTACATAATCCTCACATCCATCATAGGAACAGCAGTATCTATACTCATAGGAGTACCGATTGCTCTTCTTACGGCAGTATTTCTCACTGAGGTGTCAAACAAAAAGCTTTCAGCGGTAGTGCAGCCGGCAGTAGAGTTGCTTGCAGCCATTCCATCAGTAATCTATGGACTTTTAGGACTTATGATACTTAATCCGGTATTATACAAGCTCGAGAAGCATGTTTTTGCAAACTCAGCAACGCATCAGTTTACCGGCGGATCAAATCTGCTTGCAGCAATAATAGTGCTTGCAATCATGATTCTTCCTACGGTAATCAACATGAGCGTATCATCAATACAGGCAGTACCGCAGCAGATGAGAGCGGCATCACTCGCCCTTGGAGCAACAAAGATACAGACAATATTTAAAGTGACGGTTCCGGCGGCAAAGTCAGGAATCATGACAGGAATTGTGCTCGGAATAGGACGTGCACTTGGAGAAGCTATGGCTATCAACATGGTAGCCGGTGGAACGGTAAGCTTTCCACTTCCGTTCAACTCAGTGCGTTTCCTTACCACACAGCTTGTCAGTGAGATGGGATACGCAAGTGGACTTCACAGACAGGTGCTTTTCTCAGTAGGCCTTGTGCTTTTTGTGTTTATCATGATAATCAACCTCACCCTTATGAAACTCAAAAAGAAAGGAGCTGTGGAAAATGACTAGTATAAATGGAAAACGCCGCAGAATAGGCGATGATGTAGTATATTTTTTCATATATTTATGTGCAGCATTATCGGTAGTGCTGCTTGCGGGAATCATCATATATGTATTTGTCAGGGGAATCGGCCAGGTAAACTGGCAGTTTCTGACCAGCGAGACATCTGTCTTAAGAGGCACCGTCGGAATAGCGGGCAATCTGCTCAATACACTTTACATTATAATAATCACCATGCTCATAGCAACTCCTGTCGGAGTGGGAGCTGCCGTATACCTGAATGAGTATGCAAAGCCGGGTAAGCTCGTATCCACAATCGAGTTTGCCACAGAGACACTTGCAGGAATACCGTCAATCATCTTTGGCCTCTTCGGAATGATGTTTTTCGGGCAGACAATAGGCTTTGGCTACAGTATCCTCACAGGTTCACTGACACTGACGCTCATGGTACTGCCTCTCATCACAAGAAATACACAGGAGGCGCTTAAAACTGTACCGGACAGCTACAGACACGGAGCAGTCGGACTTGGAGCCGGAAAATGGCACACCATCCGTACCATCCTGCTGCCATCAGCCATGCCGGGAATTATCACGGGTGTTATCCTTGCGATAGGACGAATCGTAGGAGAATCGGCAGCACTTCTTTTTACGGCAGGAAGTGCGGGAATGCTTCCAAAGGTTGCAAGCGGATATTTCTCAAAGATAATGCAGTCAGGTGGAACACTTACCATCAAGCTATATCTTGCAGCGACAAGTGAAGGAAAATTCGACCAGGCATTTGGAATTGCGGTTGTGCTTCTCGTAATTGTATTCTTAATCAACATCCTGACAAAGGTGCTGGCAAAGAAATTCCAGGCGAAGTAGAATCAGCTGCGCTGATGGGCGCTTGCTTCTACATAATATACGTTTTCTTACGAAATATGCACTACCGCATATTTCTGTACTGAATAATTACAAACTAACCAATATAATAAACTAACTAAGAAGGAAGCTTCGATTTGAAATAAGTAAATCGGAGCTTCTTTTTTTTCTTAAACAAATCTTAATGTGTTACATAATTGGATTTTAATGTTACAATTGATACAATAAGAACAACATAAAACTTCCGGAGGCAATTATGTATAAAGTATTAGTATGTGATGATGAAAAAGACATTGTATCGGCAATCAGCATTTATCTGACCAGCGATGGCTACGAGGTAATCCCGGCGCGAAACGGGCTGGAGGCACTCGATATAGTAAAACACAATGATGTGCATCTTGTCCTGATGGATATCATGATGCCTGTCATGGACGGCATAGAGGCGATGGTGGAAATCAGAAAAATCTCTAATGTGCCGGTCATACTGCTCACTGCCAAAAGTGAGGACACTGACAAGGTACTCGGGCTCACGGTCGGAGCAGACGACTATGTGACGAAACCGTTTAACCCGGTAGAGCTGCAGGCGAGGGTGAAGTCGCAGATAAGGAGATACATGCTTCTTGGCGCAGGCAATACAAGCGCAGGAAAGCTGGTAATCGGAGGAATTGAGCTGGATGACAAATCAAAGACGGTGACAGTTGATGGCGAGGCAGCCAATCTCACACGTACAGAGTACGATATTTTGAAGCTTCTCATGGAGCATCCGGGCGAGGTGTATTCGCCGAATCAGATATATGCAAAGGTCTGGAAGGATGAGCCATACGGGACAGAAAACACGGTGGCGGTACATATCCGTCATCTCAGAGAAAAGGTTGAGATAAATCCGGCTGAGCCAAGGTACTTAAAGGTCATCTGGGGGCGCGGATACAAAATTGATGCTGAATAAAATGGAAGACTAACTATTAAAAGTCAAGCCTTAAAATGATATTTTTTGAATAAAATACAGAAATGTATTTTAGATATATTTTGAACTCAGTTAGAGTTCCATGAACCTTGAAAACTGCATGACAAAAAGAGCATCGTGACAGGTGCTCAAAAAGGAGTATCGAATTAAAATTGATTAAGCTACTTTGATGTATTGTTGCTTTGTTTTTTCAAGATGATAAATCACTCGAACCAGCTTTTTTACAGCATGTGATATGGCAACGTTATAGTGCTTGCCTTCAGCTCGTTTCTTGGCAAGATACCCTGCAAATGTTGGATCCCAGTGGCAGACATACTTGGCGGCATTGTACAAAGCGTATCGCAGGTATCTGGAACCACGTTTTTCCATATGTGCGTAAGCACCATCCAGTTGTCCGGATTGATATGTTGATGGTGAGAATCCAGCATAAGCTAAGATTTTATCAGGAGAATCAAAACGACTGAAGTCACCAATCTCGGCAATGATCATAGCACCCATGCGATAATTAATTCCAGGAATACTAAGAATCGGTGAGTTGATTTCATCCATGATGACTTTGATTTCATTTTCGATTTCATCAATCTCGGAATCAAGTTCCTGAATCAACTTGATGGTGTGTTTTAGTTCAAGTGATTTAGCTGGCATATTTGAGCCAATAGAAGCCCTTGCAGCTTCTCTGAAAGTAATGGCAGTATCTTTACTATATCGACCTTTTGAAGCTTCCGAAAGAAGATTTGTAAGTCTGGTAAGATGTGCGCTGGCTACGTGCTTAGCACCGGGAAATTCAGAAAGCATTGAATAAACAGATGCCATATGAAGTGTTGGCACAAGCTTTTCTAATTCAGGGAATAAGATACAGACAAGTCTTGAGACGGAAGACTTTAGCTTGGCACGTTCTTTTACTTTATCAAAACGATAACGAGTTAATGACTTTAGCTCTTCGTTATGGTAAGATATGTCTGAGTAGGACTTTAAGTTCACATCAGACATGAGCATGGAAGCAATCGTGCGGGCATCTACTTTATCCGTTTTCGTCTGTCTAAGGCTTAGACTTTTTCTGTACAGATTGGTATGTAACGGATTGATAACATAGGCGGCCAAACCTTTATCAATGAGATATCCGAGAAGATTGTAACTATAGTGTCCAGTGGCTTCCAGTCCTACTTTTACTTTTGTTGCATCTTCCGTAACAGATTCAATTTTTTGATAAAGTTCATTGAAACCATCTAGGTTGTTAGTAATGGTAAATGGTTTAAACAACACTTCTCCATCAGAGTTGGTGATAAAGCAATCATGCTTATCCTTAGCGACATCAATTCCTACATAAATCATAATAATCTCCTTTGAAATGTATTAATGCTGTTTTAGAACCACAGGGTGCTCCTTGCGATTGTAACCTCGTTCTAAATAAACCGTCATGCGGTATCTAACTAATTAACAAATGAACAAAGAGACTGTGGTTGGAGCCTTCCTAAAACCATCAAGTGGTAGGTGATTGAAACCAATCCACAGCATCTTATATATCATAGTCGAACCTGCAGAAGAGGTAAAGAATAGACTATGACCTTAATAGTTATGAAGACCTTGGAGAGGGTCTATAAAAACTACTACTTTATAATACGAGGTGAATGATATGAAAAAAATATCAAGAAATCTGTGGCTTAAGCTGGCGGCATTTATAGTATGCTCGGTCATGGCGGCAGGGCTTGTTGTGACAACGTTAGTTGCAGTGTACACAAATTATGAAAGCACAGCACAGCTAAGGGATGAAATTCATGCGAATATTGCAGGAGCCTATAGCAGACAGATGGTGTACAATTATGAATCCGGTGATGACAATGCATTTTCGCAGATGACTAATGATACCAATCTGCAGGCCGCAGTGGTAAAGAGTAATGAAACATCAGAGGACAAGGTTGATGTGAAATCTGATGCTGCAAAGGTGTATTCAAGTGTAGATGAAATATCAAATCCGGATTATATTTTTAGCTACAAGGCAAAGAACTTAAAGTGGAACAGGCTATCAAATCTGTGGGATGCAATGAGCGGCAGCTATGAGGAGTCAGACGCTGCTTCAAGCGATATGAACAGTGAGAGAATCAGCTCAATCATGTATTCCAAGACAAATGGGCTCTTTTATCTGTGCCTGAATGATGGCACAGCTTATGTCATTCCAAAGGTGAAGGTGATGACAGACTCTAACGATAATAGCTCGCTCGGCTTATATAAGGTAGTTGAGAAAACCGATGAGAATGGAAATAAATACTTTGCCTACGAGGAGATGTTTACAGGCCAGCCGCTCGATACTTCCGGCTTTGCCGAGTGGAAAAATGTAAAGTGCTACGATGAAAAAGGAAATCATATAAAGTGTGGCATGAATCTGAGTGATGACGGCGATTCGGGCTTTGATAGTGACGGCTCTTACTACGATTATAATGAGGATATTTATTATGACAGCTACGAAATCATAAAAGTGGTGGAGCAGGTGAATGAGAGCTATGAGCTTTTACCGGATACCTTTAATATATCGGATAGCGGAATTGTTTACTATCCATACACCCCAACGGAAGAGCAGCCTGAGTACTATTATGTGTATGCAAAGCTTCCGCAGCAGCTTCAGGAAAAGGGCGATTACTTCAATCAGGCAGACAGCTTACTTGACGTCATGGAATTTACAGAGGCTCATTTAAGTGTATTGTTTGTCGTATTTATACTTGGTTTTGTGATTACAGCGGGATATCTGCTGGCAGTTGCCGGAAAACGTGCAGAGTCAGAGGAAATTAAATTACGATTATATGACAGGCTGCCGTATGAGGTGATGCTTGGAGTGACAATGCTTGCAGACTTTATGGTATTTCCGGCAGGCTTTTTGCTTATAAAGCAGCTTCCGGTGGTGGCACTCATTTGTCTGGCGGCAACCATGGTTTCGCTTGAAGCAATCCTTTCAACATACGTAAGAATCAGGGCACATGAGTTCTGGAAGCATACACTGTGCTACTATGTTGTGAGATTTTTCTTAAAGCCTGTCAAAAAGCTATGCAGGATGGTATTTGCTCCAATCAGATACGGCTTTTCATGGATAGAAAGAAATGTACCGCTGTTTCTGATCAGTATGCTGGCATTCGGTTTCATATGCCTGCTTGAGCTTATAGGTTTTGGAATAGGGAGTATTGGATTTATATTCATTATAAAGCTTATAGAGCTTGCTCTGCTTATCGCATTTAGCATGCAGTATGACAGGATAAGATGCGCCGCAAAAGCTATAGCAAACGGAGATTTTTCACAGCCCGTTGATACATCAAGGCTCATGCTGTTTTTCAGAAAGCATGGTGAGGATTTGAACAATGTGAGCAATGGAATAGAGGCCGCGGTCTCTGAAAAAATGAAGAGCGAGCGCTTCAGGACGGAGCTCATCACAAATGTGTCGCATGATATCAAGACACCGCTCACCTCCATTATCAATTATGTGGACCTGTTGCAGAAGGAGGATATAGATAACGAGAAGGTACGCGAATATCTTGACGTTCTTGACAGACAGTCATCACGTCTGAAAAAATTAATTCAGGATTTACTTGAAGCTTCAAAGGCATCGACCGGCAGCATAAATGTAGAACTTGAGGAACTGGATGCGGCTGTTATGCTGTCACAGGTAGCCGGAGAATACAAAGAAAAATTCGAGAAAAATAATCTTGATTTAATTATCAAAAATGACGTTACGCCTGTCATGATTCAGGCAGACGGACGACATCTGTGGAGAGTGTTTGATAATCTGATGAACAACATTAACAAATACGCCCAGCCGGGTACGAGAGTGTATATTGACATCATTCCAAAGGACAGCGGAGCCATCATAACCTTCAAGAATGTATCAGCTACACCGCTTAATATCTCAAGCGATGAGCTTAAGGAGCGTTTTGTCAGAGGAGACAGTTCACGAAATACCGAGGGCAGTGGACTTGGACTGTCTATTGCGGATAGCCTTATGAAGCTTATGAATGGTACTTTGGAGCTGACTGTGGACGGCGATCTTTTTAAGGTGACTTTGGAGTTTTAAACTTATAAGGCATTAGAAACAATAACAGCCGGGGCATCTGCCCCGGCTGTTACACTATTATTTTCAGACCAGCTGCTCAATAATGCAACTGTGATGTTTTTTATTCTTGCCATCCATATTATAATTTATTCCAACAAGCAGTACCTTACCAGAGTATTCCTTTAAAACCCCGTGATAACATTTTTCCTTTATCTGCCTTATTGCACTATATGCCGATTGATTATATTTAAGTTCAATAATCATTGCAGGTCTTTCTCCTGCATTTAGCCTTGGTATAAAAACAAAATCAGCAAAGCCTTTGCCCGCTGGCATCTCTCTAACAACATTATAATATGCAGGTGCTGTAAAATATGCCATAGATAAAACACAGCTTAGTGAATTTTCATCATTATATTTAAGTATTGATGTGTAGGCATCGTGAGCTTTTTCAATGAGCTCGGCCACTTTTTCACTGTCACCATTTATGGTTGCTTGCAAAAGTTCATCACATCTTGAAATCGAATCTGCTACTTTACTCCATCCACTTGTACAAAGTGCAGCCTGATAGGCTTTTTTAACCTCAAAATTTGGAACAAACGCATTTTTTTCATCTATGTTATATCCTAAATATCCCAAATGAATTAAAGCTGTGAGGGCTTCATCTTTAGATGAAATTGATACAAAATCATTCTGAAAGGTATCTGTATTCACGTAAACCATGCCATCTGATAACATTGTCATTATATCATCTTTTAAGCCATCATAATTCATCGTAATAAATGTGTTTATAGAGGCAAATGAAGATGTGTTTTTCCAATATGAATCGAATCTGTGCCTCTCTATTGCCATAGAAACAGAATTTGGATTGTACATATGAAGTCCATTAATCAAATAACCATTGTACCAAGCCTTCGTATTATCCATATCTAGTTGAAACTGTTCGCATAATTGTTTCACTTCATCTTCTGTAAATCCAAAAAACTGTGTGATAGGGTACGAATCAATCATAGTAAATTCGGTAAAATTATTTAGGGCAGACTCATCTTTTATCTTCTTAATCGGCAAAATTCCGGTAATATAAGCTAGTGCCAAAAATGATTTTGACTCCTCCGACTTGAATAATGAATGTAAAAACTGTAGATATTTGTGAACAAGCTCCTCTTCCTTACTGTTACGGATAACGCAATCCCATTCATCAACTATTATCACAAAAGGAATCCCTGTATCTTTATAAATCACCATCAGATTATAGCTCAGACTATCCTCATAATTCAGCTTATCTCCAAATTCACGCCTGAAATCTTTGTAAATATATTCCTGTATTTTTTCTATCAGATTATCCTTATATGAATCCCAAAAGGTAGAAACATCAACATGAATAACATTATATTTATTCATGTATTTTTTATAATCGGAATATGTCTCAATCCTGGTACCGGCAAATATATCAGTAGAATCGCACCCCAGACTGTAATATGCATCTATCATACCTGCCGCGTGTGATTTGCCAAACCTGCGAGCATGACTGACAGCAATGCAGTTTCTTGGTGTGCCAAGCCATTCATTTGTGTAATTAAGCAGCTCTGTTTTATCAACATATATCTTATAATTTCGGTCTTTTCTGAAGCTATCATTGCTTGGGTTGAAATATATACCCATATTGTTGTTCCCCCTTTCGCTTTATTTTCTTATTATACCATATATTTAAAAAAAAGTATTTTATATTTTACTATAAAAAAACTGATGTGCCATACTTGCATGCAAGCATGATGCATCAGTTCTTCTTGTTCTCAGGGAAACTTGAATAAAGCCCCCATATATATAAGCAAAATTAGCTGCTACGGAGTGTAGACAAAGCGCGAGTATTAATATGTACGTGATTTAATTATCCTTAATCATCATATCAACTCCAAAAACCTCTCATGAATCCGTGTATCATCATCAAGCTCCGGATGAAAAGCCAGCCCAATCTGGTTCTTATACTGCACACCGACAATTTTGCCGTCATACTCGGCGAGCACATGTACATCATTTTTTGCAAAGTCATCAATAGCTTCCACGTAAGGCGCCCTGATAAATGTCATGGTAAAGTCAAAGCTGTTGTCAAACCTTGCTGTGGCTTCAAAGCTTCCAAGCTGTCTGCCGTAGGCATTTCTTTTTACAGTGACAGGCAAAGTGCCGAAATATACGTTGTCATCGTTACTGATATGTGAAGCTAAAAGTATAAGACCGGCGCAGGTTGCAAGTACCGGAAGTCCGTTTGCAATCTTTTCCTTAAGCGCATCAAACATATCAAGCTCACGCAGCAGCTTGCCCTGTACAGTGCTTTCACCACCCGGCAGCACGAGGGCGTCTATGTCACAGATATCTGATTTCTGACGAAGTTCAACACACTCACAGCCTAAAGACTCAAGCATACGCTTGTGTTCAATAAACGCTCCCTGAACAGCTAAAACACCAATCTTAAGTCCTGATTTCATTTTTATTTGCCTCTTTCTTCCATGATGATTTTAATCTCGCTCTCGTTGATTCCGACCATAGCCTCACCGAGATCCTCAGAAAGCTCTGCGATGAGCTTCGCATCTGTAAAGTTTGTCACAGCCTTTACGATAGCGGCAGCTCTCTTGGCAGGATCACCTGATTTAAAGATACCTGAACCGACGAACACACCCTCAGCACCGAGCTGCATCATAAGAGCCGCATCAGCCGGAGTAGCCACACCGCCGGCCGCAAAGTTTACAACAGGAAGCTTGCCGTTATCGTGAACAAACTTGACCAGCTCGAAAGGCACCTGAAGATTTTTAGCTGCCTCAAAAAGCTCATCCTCACGCATGGAAGTAAGCTTAGCAATCTCAGAATTCATCTTTCTCATATGTCTGACAGCCTGCACGATATCACCTGTACCGGGCTCACCCTTTGTACGAATCATGGAAGCTCCCTCGTTGATACGGCGGAGAGCCTCACCGAGATCTCTTGCACCACATACGAAAGGCACCTTGAAATCTCTCTTATTGATATGGTACACATCATCAGCAGGTGAAAGCACCTCAGACTCGTCAATGTAGTCAATCTCGATTGCCTCAAGTATCTGAGCCTCCACGAAGTGACCGATACGGCACTTTGCCATGACGGGGATGCTGACAGCCTCCTGAATGCCCTTAATCATCTTAGGATCGCTCATTCTTGAAACACCGCCTGCGGCTCTGATATCAGCAGGAATTCTTTCAAGCGCCATGACAGCACATGCACCGGCAGCCTCAGCAATCCTAGCCTGCTCCGGAGTCGTGACATCCATGATGACACCGCCCTTGAGCATCTGAGCAAGACCTTTGTTGAGTTCGTATTGAGTATTCTTATTGTTCTCCATTTGTTAAATCTCCTTTTATTTTTATATTGCTTTTATGTCAATTTATATGACGAAAGTAGCAAGGTGTGAGCAAATGCATTCCGGTGGCGCAGGCGGCGTGTACACTCTCGTGGGAGCGCATAGCGGAGCTGCTTAGATACTGTTGAATTATGCCCAAGAAAACCAGAAATGCACCGGCATGGAAGCCGGGGCAAGGAGCTATCGAGCCATGGAAGGCGAGTAGCGACGGTTTCGTCTGCCATAGAAAACCTATAAGGCATAATTCTTACAGTATCTTGGCAGCAAAGCGTAGCGAACACGAGAGTGTACTCGCCGCCTGCGCCGCCGGGCTGTATTTGCTCACACCAGCCGCATATCATGGTTGCAATAATACGCTACATCTGGTAATATTAAAATATTCAAAATAAGGAAAATAAAAATGCCAGAAAGCGGTGAATCAAATGCTGACCTACGACCTCACAAAAACAGACGGGCCACTTTACAAATGCCTGTATGAGTGCATCAAAAACGATATATCACAGGGAAAATTAAGCTCCGGGGAGAAAATGCCATCAAAGCGTACCCTCGCCAAGAATCTGGGAGTTAGTACCATTACGGTTGAAAATGCTTATGACCAGTTGATAGGCGAGGGCTATATGTTTGCAAGACCAAAGAGGGGCTATTTCATAGCCGATGTGTCAGATATCAGGGTAATCAAGGCACCGGTGCAGAAGGAGCTTAGCATAAAGCTACCGCCTCAGCAGGATGAAAGTATATTTGACTTCTCATCAAACAGGACAGACTCGGGTAACTTTCCGTTTTCCATATGGGCAAAGCTCATGCGAGAGACGATATCCCTTAGAGAGAAGGAGCTTTTGTCGGTATCGCCCTGTGGCGGAGTAAGGGAGCTTCGGGAGGCTATAGCAAGCCATCTGTCATCGTTTCGCGGCATGAATGTGGACCCGGACCAGATAATAGTCGGAGCGGGAACAGAGTATCTGTATGGACTGCTTGTGAAGCTTTTGGGTACGGACAAGGTATACTGCGTGGAGGATCCGGGCTATAAGAAAATCAGCCAGATATACGAGTGCAACAATGCAAAATGCCTGCCGGTGCAGATGGATGAGCAGGGCATCAGCGTGGAGCTCATAAAGAAAGCAAATGCGCAGATAGCGCATATCAGCCCGACACACCATTTTCCGACAGGAATCACCATGCCTGTAAACCGCCGCTATGAGCTTTTGGCATGGGCTAATGAGAGCAGTGACAGATACATCATAGAGGATGATTATGACAGTGAGTTTCGCATGAACGGACACCCGATACCGCCCATCCTCTCGATAGATGCGTGTGAAAAGGTCATCTATATAAATACCTTTTCAAAATCTCTCACATCCACCATCCGAATCAGCTACATGGTGTTGCCGGAGCATCTGGCAAATGAGTTTTACAGGAGGCTTTCATTTTACTCATGTACGGTATCCACCTTTGAGCAGTACACGCTGGCACGATTTATCAGCGAGGGCTATTTTGAAAAGCACATAAACAGGATGAGGCTGCACTACGGCAGAAAGCGCCAGAGCGTGCTTTCATCCATAAAAGACTGCTTCCACGAAAAGGAATGCAGGGTAATAGAAAATGACTCCGGATTGCATTTTATCATACAGTTTGACACGAACATTCCGGACAAAACAGTTGAAGAGCTGCTATTGAAAAAAGGTATAAAGCTTCAGGCGATTACCCATTTCAACCTGAGTAAGTCAAAGGAGGACAGGCATCAGTTTATTATCAATTACTCCAATATTGATGCAGACAGGATAATGGACAAGCTCCTTATAATAAAAGAGACGATACTTTAAGAAGACATATTAATGCATGTAAAAATTTGACATAGATTTTACATACATCTGATAGAGCATTTTACAAAGCATCCATATAATGTATTCTCGAAGACAAGAAATTTATTACATGTTGCAGGAGATACAAATGGAGAAAAAAATCAAAATTCAGGTTCGCGATCTGAATCTGTATTATGGCCAGAATCATGCACTGCATGGTGTCAATATGGACATAAAAGAAAACAGCGTGACAGCGCTGATCGGACCATCAGGATGTGGTAAGTCTACATTTTTAAAGTGTATCAACAGAATGAATGATCTGGTTGACAACGTCAGAATCGAAGGAAGCATAGAGATAGATGGTGAGAATATATATGCACCATCAGTCGATACAACCGTACTTCGCAAAAAGGTCGGCATGGTTTTCCAGCAGCCAAATCCGTTCCCGATGAGCATATATGACAATATCGCATATGGCCCGAGAGTGCATGGCATCAAGGATAAAAAGATACTCGACCGGATAGTTGAGGAAAGTCTTCAGGGTGCTGCGATATTCAATGAAGTTAAAGATAGATTAAAGAAATCTGCTATGGGACTTTCGGGTGGACAGCAGCAGAGACTGTGTATTGCAAGAGCGCTTGCCGTACAGCCGGAGGTGCTTTTGATGGATGAGCCGACATCAGCGCTCGACCCTATCTCTACTTCAAAGATAGAGGATCTCATGGAGGATTTAAAGAAAAAGTACACAGTTGTAGTTGTAACACATAACATGCAGCAGGCAGTGCGTGTATCGGACGATACAGCCTTCTTCCTTGTAGGAGATATGGTTGAGTTTGGTGACACAAAGACGATTTTCTCATATCCACAGGACAAGAGAACAGAGGATTACATCACAGGGAGGTTTGGTTAATGAGATCGAAATTCGACGAGCAGCTTAAAAATCTGAATGAAGAAATGATGCACATGGGAAGCATGATTGAGGAGTCAATCCAGAAGGCAATCGAGGCATTTATACATCAGGATGCCGATAGCGCTAAAGCCATCATGGAGGGCGATTCAGAGATAGACAGAGAGCAGAAAAAGATAGAAAGCCTGTGCTTTAATATGCTCATGCAGCAGCAGCCTGTAGCAAGAGACCTTAGAACAATTTCTGCAGCGATGAAGATGGTTACTGATATGGAGCGTATAGGAGACCACGCAGCCGATATCAGCGAGATGACCATTTTGATGAGCAGTGACAAGCCATACAGGGTCAATATAGAGCATGTCAAGAGCATGGCTTCAGAGACAATGCTTATGCTTATCAGGGCAATCGAGGCATATGTTGAGAAGAACAATGACAAGGCTCACGTAGTTATGAAGCAGGATGATGTGGTTGATGAGCTTTTCGATAAGGTAAAGGCAGAGCTTATTGATTTTATCAGGGAGCATCCGGAGGATGGTGAGCAGGCAGAGGATCTTCTCATGGTTGCAAAATACTTCGAGCGTATCGGAGACCATGCGACAAATATTGCTGAGTGGGTTGAGTTTGCGCTTGATGACAAGGTTCGCAAATCATGATTTAATTATCATACACAAATGAAATTAATACAGACGATGGATTTTACATAAATTTTACATAAAACCATCGTCTGTTTTACATTAGTAATGTATAATCGAAAGTAAAAAGCAGGTAAATTTTTTACATAAGATTTTTTGAAATGGAGAAAGCTATGGCACTTATTTATATTGTAGAGGACGACGAGAGCATACGTGAGATAGAGAGTATTGCTTTAAAAAACAGTAATTACATCGTCAGTGCATTTGAAAACGCAAAGGAATTTTATAAGAAGCTGGATGAGCTTGTACCGGATCTTATACTGCTTGATGTGATGCTTCCGGATGAGAGCGGCTACGATATCGTGAGAAAGCTCAGAAAACGTCCGGCCACACAGGATATTCCTATTATAATGGTCACAGCCAAGACCACAGAGATGGATATGATAAAAGGGCTTGACGGAGGCGCAGATGATTACATTAAAAAGCCTTTCTCAATCATGGAGCTCATCACCAGAGTGAAGGCACTGCTCAGGAGGACAGCGAAGGATGAGCCAAAGCTTTTAAAGCTGGATGACCTGGTGATTGACCATGAGCGTCATGTAGTTACGGTGAACAATGAGCCGGTTGACCTGACCTACAAGGAGTATGAGCTATTAAGGCTTTTGATGGGCAGTCAGGGCATAGTCATGACCAGGGAGGTCATCATGAGAAGTGTCTGGGATACGGACTTTGAGGGCGAGACGCGTACAGTGGACATGCACATAAAGACACTCCGCCACAAGCTGGGTGACTATGGCAGCAGGATAAAGACAGTCAGAAATGTGGGCTATGTTATAGAATAATAGCTGTTTATTATGATTTCTGATATACATAAGCGGAGCGTACAGCATGAAAAAGAAGATTAACTATTATCTGGTAGCTACAGCACTTTTTGTTGCAATTGCCACAATGATTTCCATGACAGTAATCAACTATTACCTCTTCCAGAAGCAGGTAAAGGAAGACTTACAGGTCATGGCAGAGACAATAGAAAGCACCGGAATACTAAAACAGGATATAAATGAAATACCGCAGATAGACGTGGAGGGAATTCGTGTCACCTGGATTGACAAGGATGGCACAGTGCTGTATGACAATCAAAATGATGTGACAAGCCTCGGAAACCATGGCGACAGACCAGAAGTTGAATCTGCATTTGATAAAGGAGAGGGAGACAGCGTGAGAACCTCAGCCACCATGAACAGCAATACCTTCTATCACGCCATAAGGCTCGACGATGGAACGGTACTGCGTGTCTCTATTGCGGCGAGAAGTATCTGGAACATGTTTGCAAGCAATATACCGGCCATGCTTATAGTGACGGTTATCATAGCCGGAATATGTGTGGTTCTCGCAAAGAGCCTGACCAGAAAGCTCATGAAGCCAATCGAGACACTCGCAGGCAACCTGGAGCAGGCCTCTGTCATCCAGAAAAAGACCGAGTACAAGGAGCTTGTTCCTTTCATGAACGCGATAAGGATACAGCATGAGGGAGTGCTTGCCGCGGCAAAGAGCAGACAGGATTTTACAGCCAATGTGTCACACGAGCTAAAGACTCCGCTCACAGCCATCTCCGGCTACGCAGAGCTCATAGAAAACGGCATGGTCGAAAAGGAGCAGCAGATTCATTTTGCAACTGAAATCAGAAGAAATGCACAGCGCCTGCTTTCCTTAATCAATGATATCATAAAGCTCTCTGAGCTTGATTCCAGCGAGGCACAGCAGGGCTTTGAACAGCTTGATCTGTACGGTCTGGTCAAGGACTGCATGGAAAATCTACAAGTGAACGCCAAGCAGAGAAATGTAGCACTCAATTTTGACGGTACTGACTGTATGGTGCGGGGCAACAGGCAGCTTCTCACGGAGCTCGTTGAGAATCTGTGCCAGAATGCCATCCGCTATAACAATGATGGCGGCACCGTAAATGTGACGGTACACAAGCTAGGCGGCAAGACAGTCCTCACGGTCGAGGACAACGGCATAGGCATACCAAAGGATCAGCAGGAGAGGGTCTTTGAGCGCTTCTACAGAGTAGACAAGAGCCGCTCGAAGGAGACCGGCGGCACAGGGCTGGGACTTGCGATAGTAAAGCACATAGTGCAGCTGCATGATGCAGGGCTTACGCTCGACAGCGAGGTGGGGCGTGGCACAACAATAAAGGTGGAGTTTTAGCTCCGCCTTTTTGTGTGAAGAGAGGGACGTAAGCACCGAGCAGCAAGATGCACACCGTACTCCCGCGTGAGCTACGCTTCTTGTCTAAGAGTCTGTAGGAATTATGCTTTTTAGGTTTTCGATGCCCGACGAAACCGGCTTTTATGCACCATCCGTGGTGCATAACGCCTTGCCCAGCCGTCCATGGCTTGGCATTTCTGTTTATTGAGGCATAATTCAACAGACTCTAAGACACTTCGCTATGCGCTCCAGCGGGAGTACGATGTACATCCCACTGCCCGGTGCTTACGTCCCCACCCCGCGCTATACCGGCCCACATATTTCAGCCCGTAGTAATAAGAAAACCGGGCACACAAGCTCTTGCAAAATCGTGGCGCAGTGTTTATAATCATATGTTAGCAGCGAAAACAAGGCAAGACCAGGAGGAACAGCCATGTATCAGGAAATATCAAAATTACTTATGTACGGAGATTTATCTCAGGACGAGATACTTTATAAATTGGGCCAGCTCTTTGAGCAGTTTGAGGTGGGCGAGTACAATAAGACAGAGCTTGTGCGCGACATCAATACACAGGTCAAGAGAATCCTAAAGGTAGCGACAGACTATGGTTTTGATGACAATCTGTGGCACAACTATCTCACTTTCTTCCTTATGATGAGTGAGAACCCGTTTTCCATCACCTGTGAGAAGGTCGGAGCCAGCGATGGCAGCGTAAATGGGCTTGTGGCAAACGATTTCAGGATTTTTAAGAAGCTTTTTGATTACGATTTTAAGCCAATCGAGTCAGCACTCGGAATCGACTGCTTCACACAGATCAGCAATTACAGGGCCATTGTGAAAAAAGACCTTATGTACAATCACAATGTCAGCGAGAAGGTAAGGGCGCTGAGCAAGAAGCTTGAGGCAGCTAAGGATGAGCAGGAGTTCTTTGATGTGGTAACAGGCTTTTACAAGGCATACGGAGTCGGCATGTTTGGTCTCAACAAGGCCTTCAGGATTGAGGAGCATTTGGACGGCGGCTTCTCCTTCATGCCAATCAACAATATGGATGCGGTCATGCTCGATGACCTGATCGGTTATGAAATCCAGAAGAAAAAGCTCACAGACAATACAGAAGCATTTGTACAGGGCAAAAAGGCCAACAATGTGCTGCTTTTCGGAGACAGCGGAACCGGAAAATCAACAAGCATCAAGGCCATTGTCAATCAGTATTATGATGACGGACTGCGCATGATTGAGATATACAAGCATCAGTTTAAATATCTGTCAAAGATTATCGCAGCAATCAAAAACAGAAACTACAGATTTATCATATATATGGATGACCTCTCATTTGAGGAGCATGAGATTGAATACAAGTTCCTAAAGGCAGTTATCGAGGGTGGCGTGGAGACAAAGCCTGACAACATACTGATTTATGCAACCTCTAACCGCCGTCACCTGATAAAGGAGACATGGAATGACCGCAATGATCAGGACAACAGCAATGACAAGCACCACTCAGATACAGTTGAGGAGAAGCTGTCACTTGTAAACCGTTTTGGTGTGACAATCAGCTACTCAAAGCCATCGCAGAAGGAGTTCTTCAACATCGTGACAGAGCTTGCGAGAAAGAGCGGCTGCACACTTTCAGACGAGGAGCTGTGCAGGGAGGCAAACAAGTGGGAGCTCAGCCATGGTGGCATTTCGGGACGTACTGCAACACAGTTTGTCAACTACATTATGGCTAACAATTAAGCAGCAGGCATAAGCATGAAAGGATAGTATATGCTCTACCAGATAAGTAATGGCGCTGTCGCATTTGGCGACGACGTCATTTTGCATAGTATAGATTTTGAAATCAGAAACACAGAAAAGATAGCGATAGTCGGCAGAAACGGCTGTGGCAAGACAACACTTTTAAAGCTCATTTCAGGCGAGGTTGAGATGGAGAAGCTCGACAGCGATGAGAGCGCCTTTATTGCAAAGGCAGGAAATCCGGAGATAGGGTATCTGAAGCAGATTGCGTTTGATGATCCTGATGTGACACTCGAGCAGGAGGTGCGCAAATGCTTCGTGAAAATGGACGAGCGAAAGGCAGAGCTTGCGCGCGCGGCAGCAGAGCTGGAGCATGATTATTCTGATGAAAAGGTAGCCAGATATACCGCGATGGAGGAGGCCTTCAAGGACGACGGCGGCTACTATTATGAGAAGGAATATGAGGTCATGATCCGCAAGTTCGGCTTCTCTGACGAGGAGCGTAAAAAGCCAATCCGTGACTTTTCCGGAGGTCAGCAGACCAAGATAGCATTCATAAAGCTGCTTTTATCAAAGCCTGACATACTGCTACTTGACGAGCCGACCAACCACCTCGATGTCACTACGATTGAGTGGCTTGAGGGCTATCTGAAGTCGTACCCGAAGGCAGTGGTTGTCGTATCCCATGACCGTATGTTTCTTGACAATGTGGTAGATGTGGTATACGAGATAGAGTACGGCACAGCAAGGCGCTATCCGGGCAATTATACCAATTTTATCGCCCGCAAAAAGGAAAACTACGACAAGCAGATGAAGGATCACATCGCCCAGCAGAAGGAGATAGAGCGTTTGCAGCGTATGGTTACGCGCTTCAAGGGCAAGCCGACCAAGACAGCTATGGCGCAGTCAAAGCAGAAGGCTATCGACCGCATGGTGATTATCGAGGCACCGGACAAGTACGACAACAAGACCTTCCATGCCAATTTCCAGCCAGAAAAGGAGACCGGAAACGATGTGCTTTATACATCAGAGCTTGCAATCGGCTATGACCATCCGCTCTCTGTCGTGTCGCTTGATTTGAAAAGAGGCGAAAAGCTTGGCATACTCGGCGGAAACGGACTTGGAAAAACGACATTTTTAAAGACTATCGTGGGTAAAATCCCTGCACTTTCGGGCGAGTACCGCTTTGGAACCAACGTGCAGATAGGGTATTTCGACCAGCAGATGGCCATGTATACAAGCAACAAGACCGTGCTCGATGATTTCTGGGACGAGTATCCGCATCTCACGGAAACTGAGGCCAGAAATGCACTTGGAGCCTTCCTTTTTTCAGGGGAGGACGTGTTCAAAAACGTAAATATGCTCTCGGGAGGCGAAAAGGTCAGACTGGCTCTTTGCAAGATTTTAAAGACCAGACCGAACGTGCTTGTGCTCGATGAGCCAACCAACCATATGGATATCGTAGGCAAGGAAACGCTTGAGAGCATGCTTAAGGACTATAAGGGCACACTGATTTTTGTATCGCACGACAGATATTTTGTGAAAAAGGTAGCTACACAGCTGCTTGTGTTTGAGGATGGCACGACCAATCTCTATCAGTTTGGCTATGAGCAGTATCAGGAAAAGCTCGACAAGGAGGCTTTGGAGAGCAAAAACGTGTACAGAGGCAATGCGATATTTGGCGGAGCGATAAGCCAGAATGGCAGCAGTCAGACAGGCAGTGATGCAAACCGGAGCACGTCACAAACCGCTGCAGCAGGGAATCCGGACGAAGGCACCAATGCAAATAGCGCAGCCCAGGCAGGCGGTATGGCTGTCTCATCAACAGGTAAGGCATACTACAATCCGGGCAAGGAGCGCTCAAAGGTACTTAAAAAAGTCAAAAAAGCCGAGGAGGACCTGGCAGTCAAGGAAGCAAAGCTCGATGAGCTCAAGGCCGAGCTCATGAAGCCGGAGTATCAGTCAAGCTACTCAAAGCTCACGGAAATCCAAAACGAAATAGACGCACTCGAGGAAGAAATCCTTATTGATATGGAAGCGTGGGAGGAGCTTTCTTCTCAGCTTGAGGCACTGGGATAGGTTAGATGCGCTGTGGTAGCTTAGAAACGTTGTGATAGCTTAGATGTGCTGTTGTAGTTGAGAAATGTTACGATAGTGTATAAAAAATCATCTGACTTGATGTTTTTTATCTTGGTGAAATCCCTAATCATAGCGAAATCAAGCGATTTCGCGAAAAACCGTAAATAAACCCTTGATTATTTATATAAATTGCATAAAAATTATTGATGAAAACGAAATTTATGGTATAATATTTACATGATACAGACAACGTATCAAATAAACGATAAAGGGGTTGGACATCATGAGAATAACAATTTCAGGAAGAAACATCGAATTAACAGAGGGGCTTAAGCAGGCAGTGGAGGAGAAGCTGTCAAAGCTGGAGAAGTTTTTTAAACCGGACACAGACGTATACGTTACACTCAGCGTAGAAAAGGATAGACAGAAAATCGAGGTTACTATCCCGGCAAAGGGACATGTTATCCGTTCAGAGCAGGTCAGCAATGATATGTATGTATCAATTGACCTCGTAGAGGAAGTAATCGAGAGACAGCTTCGCAAATACAGAACCAAGATTTCCGCAAAGAAATATGCACCGGCGATATTCCAGGATGATTTCGTGGAGGCAGACGATGCAGAGGACGAGGAAATCAAGATTGTCCGTACCAAGAGATTTGGTATGAAGCCTATGTATCCTGAGGATGCATGCATCCAGATGGAGCTCTCAGGCCACGATTTCTTCGTATTCAGAAATGCAGAGAATGACGAAGTAAATGTAGTCTACAAGAGAAAGGGACATACATACGGACTTATCGAACCGGAATGTTAGACTCTTGTTTTTCATCATAATTTAACCTTTCTTTCATCGAAAACCGGCAGCCGTTGGCTGTCGGTTTTTATGTCTGTTTAACCTCATTTGGTCTTGGATATGCGATTGGTTCCAATGGCAGTAAGAACACAAAAAAATAACCGCCCCAGCCTGGAAACTGAACGGTTATGTTAACTAAGTAAATGATCGGGCGAACCGTTGTTATAGGTAGCACCTTTTTGTTATCTATATTTTAACATTCGTTTCTAATCATGTCAAAATTATTTTCAAATAAATTTTGTATTAAATTTAAAAAATGAAATAATTAGAACAAAATCCTCAAAATATAGTACAAATTTATCATTACAAAAATTTTGATATAAAAAGAGCAATATTAAACAAAAAACAGCCAAATTAAACCCGAAACCATGTCATATTTTGTCGAAAACTGCTAATCACCAATCAATATTGAAGCTTCTAATAGAAATCTTCAAAATACAAGCGCGTAACGCGCCTAGAATATTGATATATTATATGGAAAAATGAACCCACCAACAAAAACAAAGAGAGAAATTTCGCAAAGACGACAAAATTTCAAAAGAAAGACAAAAAAAGAAGTTCTACGAAAAATATAATCGATGGAGGGATGAAATATTTGGGAAGAATTTATTATGAACAGAAAGGACTTATTAACCTCGATGATATTGTAGATATATTTATTGAGGTGGGAAATATACACAATTACCTGGAAAATGCAGCCTTGCGGATTTTGCTTTTTGGCAATCCTGAGCTGAATTTTTATCAGTGCCGATTATTAGTATTGAAGTACGGAGAATCACTTTCACAGGATGATTTGCACGGGCGGATGGTATTTATGAGAATGATACAGCTGCTGGAAGCCAACACAGTTTAAAATAAAATGAGAATTTCTTTTTTGACCGGGCAACCGGTCTTTCTTTTTTGCACAAATGGTGTTATAATTTTGAAGAAATTATGTTGATTACTCATAGCTTTAAAAAAGAAGCATTGCATTGTGTTTAATTAAACCAAAGCATGATAATTCAATCAAAGAAAAGAGGACAAAAATGAACATCGTAGTACTTGCCGGAGGGCTCAGCACAGAGAGAGATGTTTCCTTCAAGACAGGAAGCATGGTAGCTAAGGCGCTCAAAGAGAACGGCCACAAAGTTATATTATTGGATGTATTTATGGGATATAGTGACAGGGAGGAGGACCTGACAGGTATATTTGACCGCGCGGACGAGATAAGCGTGCAGGTCAGCGATATTCCGACAGAGGCACCTGACCTCGCAAAGGTAAAGGCTTCCAGAAAGGACCAGTCACCTTGCTTCTTCGGACCAAATGTCATCAAAATGTGTCAGATGGCGGACATTGTTTTCATGGCTCTCCACGGAGAAAACGGAGAAAACGGAAAGATACAGGCAGCATTTGACCTCTTCGGTGTCAAATATACAGGCAGCGATTATTTAAGCTCAGCCATCGCCATGAACAAGGAGACATCAAAGCAGTTCTTCCTTGCAAACGGTATCCCTACTCCAAGGGGCATTTCCATGACCAGAGCGACCAGACAGGACGATATCACAAAGCTTGACCTGACACTTCCATGTGTAGTAAAGCCATGCTGCGGCGGTTCAAGCATCGGTGTCACTATCGTTAGGGATGCGGCAGAGTTCAAGGCGGCACTTGACGATGCCTTCAAGTGGGAAAATGAGCTGGTTATCGAGGAGTTTGTACAGGGCAGGGAGTTCTCTGTCGGCGTTATCGAGGGCAAGGCTCTTCCTATTATAGAGATTGCACCTAAGGAGGGCTTCTACGATTATAAGAATAAATACAAGGCGGGCAGTACAGTAGAGACATGTCCGGCCGAGCTTCCAGAGCAGGTGACAAAGGATATGCAGCACTATGCCGAGGAGGTTGCGCGCGTTATTGGGCTTGATACATATTCACGCTCAGACTTTTTGCTCAATGACAAAAATGAGATGTTCTGTCTTGAGGCAAACACACTGCCTGGCATGACTCCGACCAGTCTTCTGCCACAGGAGGCAGCGGTTATCGGTATGAGCTTCAATCAGCTCTGTGAGCATCTGATTGACATATCTTTGAAAAAATATGAGGTGTAGCATGTCTGATAGGTACATGAAAAATCTTACATTTGCAAATATCGCTAAAGCCTGCGAGGGCACATATATAGGTGATGAGACACAGCTCGATACGACAATCACCGGCGCAGTTATTGACAGCAGACAGGTGAAGGAGGGCTATCTTTTTATCCCGATAAAGGGAGAAAGGGTGGACGGACACAAATTCATTCCGACTGTGTTTGAGCAGGGGGCGGCAATTGTGCTCTCTGAACATGAGCTTACGGATCCGGCGGGCCCATATGTGATTGTTGAATCAACCACCGATGCCATGAAAAAGCTCGCGGCATTTTACAGAAAAAGCCTTGATATCAAGGTGGTGGGCATCACCGGAAGTGTCGGCAAGACCAGCACCAAGGAGATGATATCATCAGTCCTTGAGCAGAAATACAGCGTCCACAAGACCGCAGGCAATTTCAACAACGAGATAGGCCTTCCGCTCACCATTTTCGGAATCAGGGAAAGCCATCAGGTTGCAGTACTTGAGATGGGTATATCTGACTTTGGCGAGATGCACAGACTTTCTACCATGTCATGCCCGGATGTCATGGTCATCACCAATATCGGCTACTGCCATCTGGAGTTTTTGGGTGACAGGGATGGTGTGCTTAAGGCAAAGACAGAGTGCTTTGAGCATATGATGCCGGATGCGGTCGCAGTGCTGAATGCAGATGACGACAAGCTGGCCACAGTGCAGACGGTAAATGGAAAGCCTGCCATATACTATGGCAAGGAATCAGCTTCAGGCGTTCATAAATCAGTATATACCACAAATATTGAAAACCTGGGCTTTGACGGCATGAAGGCTCATTTTGTCACTCCGGAGGGTGAGTTTGATGCACACATTCATATCCCGGGTGAGCACAATGTATACAATGCCATGGCGGCAGCAGCTGTCGGATTGCAGCTTGGTCTCACAATAGCTGAGATTAAATCAGGAATCGAGAAAGCAGAGACAATCGCAGGACGTACCAATTTTATCAAAACGTATGGCATGACAGTGATAGATGACTGCTACAATGCAAATCCTGTATCCATGAAATCCTCTATCGAGGTGCTTTCACATGCAAAGGGCAGGACAATAGCAGTGCTTGGCGACATGGGCGAGCTTGGAAGTGATGAGAAAAAGCTGCATCATGAGGTAGGCGAGGCAGTTGGAGAGAATCATATCCATACACTTTTTGCAGCAGGAGAGCTGGCAAAGGAATATGCAGCCGGAGCCGCAGAAAAATCATCTGATGTAGACATCCACTATTTCGAGGATAGGGAGACCATGACACAGGAGCTTCTTTCATATGTGAAGGAGGGCGACACCATACTGGTGAAGGCATCGCACTTCATGGAGTTTCCGAAGGTAGTAGAGGCACTGAGTAAGTAAAATCAGGTAAGAACAATCGGAAAGAAATTAATTCGATATTTAATAATTGCGAGGAATGGATATTCTCCAAGCCTCATAATATTATAAAAGAAAGAGAGAAAAATAATGGCACAGAATCCAATCGTAACAATCACAATGGAAAACGGCGATGTAATCAAGGCGGAGCTTTATCCGGAAATCGCACCAAACACAGTAAACAACTTTATCAGCTTAATTAATCACAACTTCTATGACGGAGTATGCTTCCACCGCGTAATCAAGGGCTTCATGCTCCAGGGTGGAGATCCGGACGGAAACGGCACAGGCGGCCCTGGCTATGAAATCAAGGGTGAGTTCACACACAATGGTTTCAAAAATGACTTAAAGCACACAGCCGGTGTACTTTCAATGGCACGTACCATGATACCTGATTCAGCAGGCAGCCAGTTCTTCATCATGCATCAGGATGCACCACATCTCGATGGCGAGTATGCGGCATTCGGCAAGGTAATCGAGGGCATGGACGTGGTAAACAAGATCGCAGAGGTGCGCACAGACTACATGGACAAACCACTTGAGGCTCAGGTCATGAAGACAGTAACAGTTGAGACCTTCGGAGTGGACTATCCGGAGCCGGAGACAGTTTAATGATAATAATTATCGATGAGGCAAGCGCAAAACTTGCCTCTTTTTACTATCATGGCGAGATATTCAAGCCACAGTGGAAGCGCGCAGCCGATATGTCATCTGCTCCCGCCGACTGCATCTGGATAGTATCAAACAGGCAGCAGAAGCAAATAGCTGACTCGCTCGGCATAGCATCAGTAGGAGAGCCGCAGTGCGGCACGCGCTATGCAGTCGAAAGCCTTGCGGAGCTTGATATTGAGTATCTGGAGCGGGTGCGCAGGCGGTATAATCACATCCCGTGGGACATCGGTGAGACAGACAGGTGCTTGATACGTGAGCTTTCACTGTCAGATCTTCCTGCGCTCTATGAGCTCTATGACAAGCCCGGCATGACAGACTTTGTGGAGCCACTTTACGACTACGAGACAGAGCTTGAATACCAGAAGGCATATATAGAGAACATGTATGGCTTTTACGAGTATGGCATGTGGCTTGTATTTTCCAAGGAAACAGGTAAGCTGATAGGACGGGCAGGGCTTGAGCATGATGAACTGGGTTATATGATAGCACCGGAATTTCAGAACCAAGGCTATGCCACGGAGGTGTGCCGCTTCATCATAGAATATGCGCGCGAAAACACAGACTTTGAAGAGCTTTACTGCCGGATAGATGAGAGAAATGAGGCATCGGTTCGCCTTGCCAAAAAGCTTGGATTTACAAATAGCGGGAATGTGGATGATGATATAAACGCTTCTATATATAGAAAAAATATAAAAAACAATGAAAAACATTGAAAAATATACAATTAGGCAATAAAATATAAACATAGTTTAACGATTTGGAGGACGAAAAAATGAAGAAATATGCATACGGAGTAGATATAGGTGGAACAACTGTAAAGATAGGCTTTTTCGAGACCACAGGAAAGCTTGTCGATACATGGGAGATTCCTACACGCACAGAGAATTCCGGCGAGCTCATTCTGCCTGATATCGCAGCATCCATCAAGGAGAATAACGAGAAGCATGGCATCGAGATGGGTGACATCGAGGGAATAGGCATGGGAGTGCCGGGACCGATAAAGGATGACGGAACAGTATTGAAGTGTGTCAACCTCGGCTGGGGCGTGTTCAACGTGGCACAGTCACTCTCAGTGCTGTGCGGCGGCATCAAGGTAAAGGCCGGAAACGATGCCAACGTAGCTGCACTCGGTGAGATGTGGCAGGGTGGCGGAAAGGGTCATCAGGATGTAGTCATGATCACACTCGGCACAGGCGTAGGCGGAGGAATCATCCGCGAGGGCAGAATTATAGCCGGAGTAAACGGAGCAGGCGGAGAGATAGGACATATGCCTATGGTAGATGATGAGTCAGAGTGCTGTGGCTGCGGCAAGAAGGGCTGCTTGGAGCAGTATGCATCAGCAAACGGACTCGTAAGAGTGGCAGAGAGATACATTGCAGCACACAGGGATGTGGCAACAGCGCTTGATTTAAATGCAGGCTTCACAGCAAAGGATGTATGCGATGCGGCAAAAGCTGGCGATGCAGCGGGCATTGCAGCAGTAGAGCAGTCTATGAAGCTTCTCGGCAAGGCAATGGCAGCAGTAGCATGCGTCATGGATCCTGAGGTTTTTGTTGTAGGCGGAGGACTCTCAAAGGCAGGCAGCATCATCATCGATACAGCAGCAAAGTACTATAAAGAGTATGCTTTCCATGCAAGCCGTGAGACAGAAATCAAGCTCGCCACACTCGGCAACTCAGCAGGTATGTATGGCGGAGTAAAGATGGTTATCGGCTAACAACATGAGATTGCAATTTTTAAAGAAATAAAATATAATGGCTACTAAAGATACACTACAATCGAGGTGAGACTATTGGCAGATTACTCAACAGAAGAATTAGAAAAAATAGCGGACAAATTTCGCTCAGATACCAGCGGTATAAGGGGAACAAAGGATTTTACGAGCCCAGAGGAGCTTTACGATGAGCTTAAAAATGAAATCAAAAAGTACCATCCGTCGGATGACACGAGCCTTGTGGACAAAGCCTACAGGGTAGCTTATGATGCCCATAAGGGGCAGGCGCGTAAGTCAGGAGAGCCTTATATCATACATCCGCTTTGTGTTGCCATAATACTCGCCGAGCTCGAGCTGGATAAGGAAACAATTGCAGCAGGACTGCTCCATGATGTGCTGGAGGATACCATCATGACCATGGATGAGATGCGCGCGGAGTTTGGAGACGATGTCGCACATCTGGTGGACGGCGTTACGAAGTTGAAGCACCTGCATCTGACAGACAGCACCAAGGATCCGAAGGACAAGAACGCGGACAGGCTTGAGATGCAGGCTGAGAATCTGCGCAAGATGTTTCTCGCCATGGCAAAGGATATCAGAGTCATCCTCATAAAGCTGGCAGACAGACTGCACAATATGCGTACACTCAAGTACCAGTCCAAGGAGGCACAGCAGCGTATCGCCAGAGAGACACAGGATATCTACTGCCCTATCGCACAGCGACTTGGTATCAGCAAGATAAAGATAGAGCTCGAGGATCTTTGTATGAAGTACCTCTATCCGGATGCCTACTACGATCTGGTAGAGAAGGTAGCCCTCAGAAAGACAGAGCGCGACACCTACATCCAGGGCCTGGTAAACGATGTCAAGAAGTATGTTTCAGATGCCGGCATCAAGGCTGAGATATACGGCAGGGCAAAGCATTTCTTCAGTATATATAAGAAGATGGTCAATCAGGACAAGACTATAGACCAGATATATGACCTCTTTGCCATCAGGATTCTGGTGGATACCATACCGGACTGCTATGCAGTGCTTGGTATCATACATGAGAAGTATAAGCCTATACCGGGCCGTTTCAAGGACTATATTGCCATGCCGAAGCAGAACATGTACCAGTCGCTTCACACGACACTCATAGGCCCGAGCGGACAGCCGTTTGAGATACAGATTCGTACCTACGAGATGCATCGTACTGCTGAGTACGGTATCGCGGCACACTGGAAGTACAAGGAAACAAACAACGGCAATGCCACTACCACCACTGTCACAGAGGAGGAGAAGCTCAGCTGGCTGCGCCAGATACTCGAGTGGCAGCAGGACATGTCGGATAATAAGGAGTTTATGACTTTATTAAAGAGTGATTTAAATTTATTCTCCGACAATGTATTTGCATTTACACCGTCCGGCGATGTAAAGAACCTGCCAAAGGGCTCCACACCTATAGACTTTGCCTACAGCATACACTCTGCGGTCGGCAACAAGATGGTCGGTGCCAAGGTAAACGGCAAGCTGGTGCCGATAGACTATGTCATCAAAAACGGTGACCAGATAGAGATAATCACCTCACAGAACTCCAAGGGACCAAGCCGTGACTGGCTCAAGGTCGTAAAGAGCACGCAGGCCAAGAACAAGATCAACCAGTGGTTCAGAAGTGAGCTAAAGGAAGAGAATATACAGCACGGCAAGGATCTGATAGCAGCCTATGCCAAGGCAAAGGGCATCAACTTTGCTGAGATAAACAAGCCTGAGTATCAGGAGAAAATACGCCGCAAATACGGTTTCCACGACTGGAACTCATGCCTTGCAACTGTCGGCCACGGTGGTCTCAAGGAGAGTCAGATAGTCAACAGGATGTACGACGAGTACAAGAAGGATCATGTGGTGCCGGTGACAGATGCAGATGTGCTTGGCAGCATCGCAGAAAAGCAGCAGGCGGCAGCAGGCACACAGCCCGAGCACAAGTCAAAGAGCGGCATTGTGGTGCACGGGCTCTATGACGTGGCGGTGCACTTCTCGAAGTGCTGCAATCCGGTTCCGGGCGATGAAATAGTGGGCTTTGTCACGAGAGGCCGTGGCATCTCCATCCACAGGACAGACTGTGTGAATATCATCAATCTGTCCAAGATAGAAAAGGACAGGCTCATAGAAGCAGAGTGGCAGGATACAGCCCTCATGGACAACGGTGCCGAGTATCAGGCGGACCTGAAGATATTCTGTCATGACAGGCCGGGACTGCTCGTAGATATCACAAAGATATTTACCGAGAAGGAAATCAATATCAGTGGTATCCAGTCCAAGACCAGCAAGCAGGGCATCGCTACAATCGAGGTATTTTTCAATATCAGAGGCAGGGACCAGATAAAGGTTCTCGTGGAGAAGCTCAGACAGATAGAAAGTGTAATAGACGTAGAGAGGACCACCGGCTAAATCCCGGTGGTTCTTGCGTGAAGTGAGATTATAGATTATATCTCACTGTGACCGGAAAAGGGCGTGAAGAAGGAGCTCTTGCAGTAAATAACATTTAAATATAAATATAAGGAGTACACTCATATGGTAAATATGAAGATAGACCACTTCGTAGTGGGACCGGTGCAGACCAACTGCTACTTTGTCACCAATATAAAGACAAAGGAAATGATAATAATAGACCCTGGCGCGTGTGCTAATCAGCTCGCCAAAAAGGTGGACGAGTCAGGCGCAAAGCCTGTAGCAATACTGCTCACACACGGACACTTTGACCATGCCACGGATGCAAAGCCGCTCGCAGACCGCTATGGCATCAAAATATATATCCATGAGGCAGACAAAGCCACACTCGATGACCCGCAGCTTAATGTCAGCTACATGATGGGCCAGTCAAAGACCTTTTATGCAGATGTATTTTTGAAGGATAAGCAGGAGCTTGACATCGCAGGCTTTCATATAGTAGTGCTTCACACACCGGGGCATACACCGGGCGGCTGCTGCTATTATTTCCCGTATGAGGACGTGATCTTTACAGGAGATTCACTGTTTTGCGGCTCAATCGGACGTACGGATTTCAAGGGCGGCAGCATGTCAGACCTCGTGCGCACAGTGAAGGAAAAGATTATGACACTGCCTGAGCATACAGAGGTGTACCCGGGCCACAATGACACAACAACCATAGAAAACGAGAGGATGTATAACCCTTACTTATGATAGTAGTAGTATTTAATAAACCGGATTTTGAATATGATGTGCACTCACTGCTCAAGGAGTTCTTCCCACAGGAGGACGTGCAGATGTACTATAGCTGCCCGCCTGATGAGGTGGAGGGAAAAAACCTGGCATGCACACACCACGAGATGACAGATGATGGCGTAAAGGAATTTGCGGATGCCTCACAGGTATTTAAGATAGACTATGTGGGTGATGAAATTGCGGTGGAGTGGACGCTGAATAGGGCCGGCGGAAATAATTCCATGACAGGTGAGATGCAGCAGGCCGACGAAAGTGACATTAAAACAGCCGGAAAAAGAATCTGCACAAAAATATCCGTGGACGACACTGACCGCAAGGAGACCAAAAACCGCCTCAAGCTCGCCCTGTATTCCATGATAGAAAAGGGCACAGGAAAGAGCCTTCCGTGGGGCACACTCTCAGGCATCAGACCGACCAAGATAGCCATGAAGTGCATAGAGGACGGCATGAGCGATAAGGAAACCTACGACTATCTGAGGGAAACCTACCTCGCAAGCGATGAGAAAATCGACCTCTCAATAGGCATAGCAAAGCGTGAGAAGGCACTGCTCGACAAGGTGGACTATGACAACGGCTACAGCCTGTATATAGGCATACCCTTCTGCCCGAGCACCTGTGCATACTGCTCGTTTACCTCATACCCGCTGGGTGTGTGGAAAAACCGCGTAGACGATTACCTAGACGCACTCGAGAAGGAGATAGACTACACGGCGCAGAAGTTCTACCACAAGAAGCTAAACTCCATCTACATAGGAGGCGGCACACCGACCACACTAAGCCCTGCACAGCTTGACAGGCTTATCAGAAAAATCAAATGCAGCTTTGATTTAAAGGACTGTCTGGAATTTACCGTGGAGGCAGGCAGACCGGACTCCATCACGAAAGAAAAGCTCATGGCACTGAAGAAAAACGGCATCAGCCGTATATCAGTCAATCCACAGACTATGAAGCAGCAGACACTTGATATAATAGGAAGACACCACACAGTAGACGATACGATACAAAGCTTCAAGCTCGCGCGTGAGCTGGGCTTTGACAATATAAATATGGACCTCATCATGGGGCTTCCGGAGGAGACGCTTGATGACGTAAGGCACACAATGGAGCTCGTAAAGGAGCTGGCACCTGACAATGTCACCATCCACTCACTCGCAGTAAAACGAGCTGCAAGGCTCACCATCTTTAAGGACCGCTACAGCGATATGCAGATGGTCAACACTCAGGAGCATATGGATCTCTGCGCAGCCTACTGTAAGCAGATGGGGCTTGAGCCATACTACCTCTACAGGCAGAAGGGCATGGCAGGCAACATGGAGAATGTGGGCTATGCCGCAAAGGGCAAGGCAGGTGTATACAACATACTTATCATGGAAGAAAAACAGACCATCGTAGCATGCGGAGCCGGAGCTTCCACCAAGAGAGTTTGGCCGACACCAAATCCGGACGGCACCCATCGTATCGACAGATGCGAGAATGTCAAGGATGTAGGGCAGTATATCGCAAGGATTGATGAGATGATTGAGAGGAAGATAAAGCTCTTTGAGGAAAAATAAGCAGTATGACATATAATAATGTATAATTATTGGTGCTGTAATACCATAGCGATTAGCGAATGTGTCAAAAATTATAAAGAAAACCTAATATTCATTGACAAAGAATAAAAAAAAGGTGAAAATAAAACATTGGAAAGCCCAATTAGATACAACAAAAGATACGCTAATCCGAATAAACATACAAAAAACAAAACAGACTAAAAATATTCGGGGGCGGTACTAAGATACCTCCCCTGGAGTGGGTATAGAGGAGAATAAAAGATACCATAAGGAGAATTTAGAAAGAATGTACAGAAAGAAAGGCAGAGGATGGACAAAGCATATAGACTTCATGCTTATAGATATCGCATGCATTGTTATAGCATTTTTTATTTCATATGTGATACGCTTCGGCTTTAATAACCCGTACGTGGACAAGGACTACCGTATACTGGGGGTAGCATTTCTTCTGATAGATTTCTTTGTGGAGATAATGGCAGACTCATTCAAGAATGTCCTAAAGAGAGGATATCTGGATGAGCTTATATCGACCTGCAAGCACGCAATGCTTGTATTTCTGGTGACAGCGCTATTTCTGTTCACTACACAGATGGCTGATATATATTCGCGATTATCATTTTATATCATGTTTCCAATCTATGTGACAATATCATATGTAGCAAGAATTGCACTCAAGAGCTTCCTTAAGAAAAAGGGCTTCGGAACATCTAAGAAATCACTGCTTGTCATAGCACCGGATGCCATGCTTCGTGATACACTGCGCACAGTGGAGAAAAGCTGCATAGGCTATACAAAGATAGTAGCAGCTTCACTGGATACAGACATGAAGGGCAAGACTATATGCAGCATACCGATAGTTGCAAATCACGATGGCATAGTGGACTATGCGTGTGATGAGTGGGTGGATGAGGTGCTCATCCCGCCGTGTGGCGAGGATGAATATCCGGAGAAGATGGCAGATATATTCCTGGAGATGGGAATAGCAGTACATACAGGAATAGCCAAAAATGGCACAGCCCAGGGCGGTTATAAGCAGATAGAAAAGATAGGCGACTACACAGTAGTCACATCGAGCGTGAACTATGCAAATACCAGCGCACTTCTGGTAAAGAGGGGCATGGATATAGTCGGAGGACTGGTGGGCTGCCTATTCACACTTATCATTATGATATTTGTGGGACCGATGATATACATAGCATCGCCGGGACCGATATTCTTCTCACAGGAGAGAATCGGCAGAAATGGCAGAAAGTTCAAGATGTATAAATTCCGCAGCATGTATATGGATGCCGAGGAACGAAAGAAAGAGCTTATGGCGCAGAATAAAGTGGGTGACGGAATGATGTTCAAGATGGACTTCGACCCGAGAATAATAGGCAATAAGGTGTTGCCAAACGGAAAAAAGAAAACCGGAATTGGACAGTTTATCAGGAAAACAAGCCTGGATGAATTCCCACAATTCTTCAATATACTAGTGGGAGATATGAGCCTGGTAGGCACCAGACCACCGACACTCGATGAGTGGGAAAAGTATGAGCCACACCATAGAGCCAGAATGTCATTCAGACCTGGGTTGACCGGGCTGTGGCAGGTGAGTGGAAGAAGCAACATTACGGACTTTGAGGAAGTGGTGAAGCTGGATACTCAGTATATTGGGGAGTGGAGTGTTAAGGGGGATGTAAAGATAATATTCAAGACGTTTGTAGGAGTTTTGAAAAACGATGGAGCAGTGTAAAAATGAGTAAAGTACAGAATGTATTCTTGGTTGGAGCAAAAAGTCTTGGAGCATATGGTGGATATGAGACATTTGTATATAAACTTACAGAGTATCATCAGAATAATCCTAATATAAAGTATCATGTAGCCTGCAAAGCTAATGGCGATGGATGCATGGATGAAACTAAATTAGATGATGTAAAAAGAATTTCTAATACAGAGTTTGAGTTTCATAATGCAAGATGTTTTAAAATTCATATTCCACAGATAGGTCCGGCACAGGCTATTTATTATGATGTTGACGCTTTAAGAGAGTGTTGCAAATATATAAAGAAAAATAATATAGAAAATCCAATAGTTTATATTATGGCCTGCAGAATTGGACCATTTGCAAAACATTTTTATAGGGAACTACATAGGATTGGCGGAAAAGTATACCTTAATCCAGACGGGCATGAGTGGATGCGAGCTAAGTGGAGCAAACCTATAAGAAAGTACTGGAAAATATCTGAACAGATGATGGTTAAATATTGTGATTTGGCTATTTGTGATTCTGTAAATATAGAAAAATATATTCATGAACAATATGATGGTAAAGGAATTAATGGCAAAAATCCTGATACGACATATATTGCATATGGAGCTGATCTGACACCTAGTAAATTATCTGATGATGATGAAAAACTTGTGGAATGGTACAAAGATAAAGGACTAAGCAAGAAAAATTACTATTTGGTAGTAGGAAGATTTGTGCCGGAAAATAATTTTGAAACGATGATTCGTGAGTTCATGAAGAGCAGGACAGATAAGGATTTTGCAATCATTACCACCAAAGATGATAAGTTTTTGGCTGAATTAGATAATAAACTTCATTTTAGCAAAGATAAGAGAATCAAGTTTGTCGGCACAGTTTATGACAAAGAGTTACTAAAAAAGATTCGAGAAAATGCATATGCCTATTTCCACGGACACGAAGTGGGTGGAACAAACCCAAGCTTGCTTGAGGCTTTGGGAGCAACAAAGCTGAATCTGCTTCTCGGTGTAGGTTTTAACAGAGAGGTAGCTGAGGATGCTGTTCTTTATTGGACAAAGGAAGATGGTAATCTTGCAACGCTGATAGATAAGGTAGATGCATTGCCGGAAGAAAAAATTGAGTTGCTGGGGCAAAAGGCTAAGAGGCGAATTAAGGACGCATACAGCTGGGAATTTATAAGCAAACGATACGAAGAAGTATTTACTAAGATTTAATTTAAAAATTTTGGAGGCATAGGTTATGAAGAATTACAAAATAGCGGTTGCCGGTACGGGATATGTTGGACTTTCTATTGCAACATTACTGTCACAGTACCACAAAGTTGTTGCGGTTGATATTATCCAGGAAAAAGTGGATATGATTAATAAACGTCAATCACCTATTCAGGATGAGTATATAGAGAAATATTTAAAAGAAAAAGATTTGGATTTATTAGCGACGACTGATGCAGAAAGTGCATATAGAAATGCAGATTTTGTTGTTATTGCAGCACCTACAAATTACGATTCAAAAACGCAGCACTTTGATACATCCGCAGTAGAAAATGTTATCAGCCTTGTGATGAAATCTAATCCGGCTGCAATAATGGTTATCAAATCTACAATACCAGTTGGATATACAGCAAGTATTCGAGAAAAATTTTTATGTGAAAATATCATTTTTAGCCCTGAATTTCTTCGCGAAAGCAAAGCTTTATATGATAACTTATATCCTTCCAGAATTATTGTAGGAACGGATTTGCAAAATAAGCGATTAGTGGATGCGGCTAATGAATTTGCAGGATTATTGCAAGAAGGCGCTATTAAGGAAAATATAGATACATTAATCATGGGATTCACTGAAGCAGAAGCTGTTAAATTGTTTGCTAATACTTATTTGGCATTAAGAGTTGCTTATTTTAATGAATTAGATACTTACGCTGAGAGCAAAGGACTTAATACGAAGCAGATTATTGAAGGCGTATGTTTAGATCCTCGCATTGGAAATCATTATAACAATCCTAGTTTTGGATACGGTGGCTATTGTTTGCCAAAAGATACAAAACAATTGCTGGCAAATTTTCGAGATGTACCACAAAACATGATAGAAGCTATCGTGGAAAGTAATAAAACAAGAAAAGATTTTATTGCAAATCGAGTTTTGGAAATTGCAGGAACATATTCGTATAGTGAAGGGGAATGGAATCCGGATAAGGAAAAGAACACGATCATAGGTGTTTATCGTTTGACTATGAAATCTAATTCGGACAATTTCCGTCAAAGCTCTATCCAAGGAGTTATGAAGCGAATTAAGGCTAAAGGAGACAATATTATCATCTATGAACCTACAATAAAGGATGGAGAAACTTTTTTTGGAAGCAAAGTAGTTAATGATTTGGAAAAGTTCAAAAAACAGAGCGATGCAATTCTTGCAAATAGATATGATTCCTGTTTAGATGATGTGTCGGACAAGGTTTATACAAGAGATATTTTTAGACGTGATTAAAATGGTTGATATTCTTTTTTCAGCAGAAAGGCGTGAAGAATAATGTGTAAATTGGTCAGTGTGATTATTCCAGCATATAATGCTGAAAAATATATAAAAAAATGTGTTGAATCTGTAATTGCACAAAGCTATCAGAAACTTGAAATTATTATAGTGAACGATGGGTCTAAAGATAATACACTTGAGATTTCAAAATCTTTAGAAGTGGGTGATTCACGAATTTTAGTTATAGATCAGCCTAATCAAGGGTTGCCTGCAGCGAGAAATGCAGGTATAAGAATGAGCAAAGGAGACTTTGTTTTCTTTCTGGATTCCGATGATTGGCTTGAGTTAAACTGCATAGAATATTTAATGAATATTGAATCGAAAAGTTGTGCAGATATTATATTTTTTGATTATTTTAAGAACTATGGAAATCAGGAAATTGAACATCATGTTTATAATCATGAGTTTATTTATAATGATGATTTCAAGAATAGGTTCATATTATGGGATATGCGAACCATAACTGCTTGGGGAAAACTATATTCGAGAAAATGTATAGAAGGTCTTGAATATGATGAAAAAATGAGAACGGCAGAGGATGTTGATTTTAACTACAGAATATACAAAAATGTCAAAACAGCATATTTTACGAATAAATGCCTTTTACATTACAGAATATTAGACCAGTCAGCGATCCATGGATATGATCCAAATGTTAGGAAAAAATTTTTATACCCTTTAGAGAAAATTTCCTCGTATATGATTACAGAAAATGAGGATGATTTAAAAGCTTATTATTCATTTGCTGCCATAGCGTATATTGTTATATGTCAAAATGGGGTTGTTCAAAATAGTACTATTTCGTATGTGCAAAAACTGAGAGAAATTCAGGAAATATCAAAGGAAGCTTGGGCTAAAGATTTGTTTGAAAACATTAAGTATGTGTCTGTGCCAATTTCAAGAAAAATAATTATTTATTGTTCTAAAATAGGATTATTTTCTATGATGATTCTGGCAGCAGATGTTAGAAAGAGGTTAAAAAGATGAGTAAAAAACCTATAAGAGTACTTCATATAACAGAGATGCTTTCTGCTGCAGGTATCGAGTCATTTATAATGAATGTGTATCGTAATATTGATAGAGAAAAGGTTCAATTTGATTTCTTAGTGTTACGTAACGAAAAAGAATTTTATGAAGATGAGGTTATATCATTAGGTGGAAGAAAATACTGTGTTCATTCCAATATTAAGAATACATTTCTTCGAATTTTAGTCGAATCAAATAAAATAGAAAAATTTTTAAAACTGAATCATTATGATATTGTGCATATACATTATACAACTCCACTTAGAGCATTTTACCTAAAAGCTACAAAGAAAGCAGGGGTGCCGGTTAGAATATATCATTCACATAGTGCTGAAGTGAGCGGAAAATCCAATATCAAATTAATGATATATAACTATTGTAAAAAAGTTATTGATAAGTATGCAACCGATTTTTTTGCTTGTTCTGAAGCGGCTGCAAAATGGATTTTTTCGGAAAGCACTTTAGAAAGAAAAAAAGTCAAAGTTATTCATAATGGGATAGATACAGATCGTTTCTCTTTTAAAAAAGAAGTTCGAGATAAAGTTAGAATGAATTTAAAACTTTCAAACGAGTATGTTCTCATTAATACAGGCAGGTTTACAGAGCAAAAAAACCAGATGTTTCTTATTGATATAGTTAACGAACTCAAAAAAAAAGGAGAGAATGTGAAACTTCTTTTACTTGGTGATGGACCTTTAAAAGAACGGTGCCAAGAAAAAGTCAATGAATTAGAATTAAATGATGTTGTGTATTTTCTGGGAGTAAAGGCAAATGTAGAAGATTATTTGTTTGCAGCAGACTGCTATGTTATGCCGTCTCTTTATGAAGGACTACCAGTTGCTGGTGTAGAAGCCGAATGTACAGGTATTCCATGTGTTTTTTCTGAGAATATTACACAAGAAGTTAAACTTAATGAAAATGCAATATTTGTTGGATTAAATGTTTCTGCATTAGAATGGGCACACATCGTGTTAGATAGGCATGAAACAGAAGAAAGAGGAAATGCTGTTAAAACAATTAGAAATGCAGGGTATGATATTCACGATGTTGCTTTAAGCATGCAAAATTTTTATTTACAAATGGTGAAATGATGATAGAGACTAAGCAGCAACTTAAACAAGTGTTGAATTATGAAGAAAAAATATACAGGGAATTGGGATATAAGGGAAAGCTACATTCTCTTATTAGTTCTTGTGAAGTTGGATATATATATAAATATGTTGAAGCATTGAGAAATGACGAATATTATACTAACTGCAAAAGAAAGCTGAGCAAAATTAAGCGTGCCTATTGGAGAAGAAGACATAATCGATTAGGAGCAAAATTGGGAATTTTTATTCCGGTTAACACGTTTGAACAAGGACTTAGAATTTATCATTCCCAAGCAATCATTGTTCATAAGGATGCAAAAGTAGGAAAAGATTGCAGTTTACATGGTATGAACTGTATAGGGAATAATGGAAAAGAAGATAGTGAGAGAAATACACCGATAATTGGTGATCATTGTGATATTGGAGTTGGTGCTTCTGTGATCGGTGGTGTTGTTTTAGGAAATAACATTAAAGTTGCAGCAGGGGCAGTTGTTTGTAAAAATTGTAGGGATGATGGGGCAATATTGATTGGTGTTCCAGCAAAATAGAATTGGCATTAGATCCAGTGATAAACGTATAGGGATTAAAGCTAGTAAATTGAGGTAATGTATGGCAAAATTTATGATTTCGAGGAAGAGAATAAATATACATATTACAGTGCCTTCCTTGTTAATAGTGATTCTTATGTTTTTTAATCTTATGTTACAAGAAGATGCATTTTCACTTAAGATGAGGGGAATGTGGATATATATAACAGATATATGTATTTTGTGTGTGGGATGTCTTACCTATGTATCGAAAAAAAAGAGTATTGGCAGTAGAGAACTTAAAGAATGGGGAAAGATCTTGTTCCCTTTTGTTGTTTTGACCATATACGCAATTGTTTTGAATTCTTTTATCAATAGGATGCCATATGATGAAATTTTAACAGCAGGTTTTTATTGGATAATCCCGATTGTGGTTGCCAGTGTGTTGTATTTTTCAATGAAAGCATCAGTGATAAATATTATATACAATACGATTTTAGTGAATTATTTAATGGTTATTGCTAAATGCGTTTCCGTGAATGGATTAGTGTATTTATTTAAGATATCAACATATACCAACAATTTTGGAAGTCTACTGGAAGTACATACCATTGGATTGACATTACCGCTGTTTTTAATATATTTTCTATTTGAACATTTTCAGAACAAAAAAAGGCTGAATTGGACATTTTGGATTGGTGCGCTATTTACTTTTATGTGTGGTAAAAGGATATCATTAATTGGCATTTTAGTTGTTTTGGTGTGTTACTTTATATTAAGGAAGCAACCGAATAAATTACGAAAAAAAGAACTTTATCTTTTCATGACGATAGTTTTTGCAATGACATTCGTTTATTTATTATTTGTAAAATATGATGGTTTTTTATATGTTGCAAGAGTTTTGAATATAAACACTATGACCAGGATTGAAACATGGGGAGCCTTAAAAGATCTATATTCTATTTCGCCATTTTTTATGGGAAATGGTGTTGGTTTTTCAATGTACTATCTTAAAAATCTTAACGGAATATATATTAATGATTTTTTAAATAAAGTAGGTGATGTTCATAACGATATTCTTAAAACATATATTGATGTTGGATTTTGGGGATTTATATTCTATATGTGGTATTTATTTGTTAAAAACCTAAAATTCTTTTTAAGAAAAAATTGTGTGGAAACGGCATCGCTGTATTTCCTGTTAATGATATATACGGTTTTTTTGATGTTTGTTGATAATATTATGAGATATGATTTGTATCTTATTTCATTGTTTCTAATACCAATGGTCTATAAGAGATGTGAGGAGAAAAAAGATGAAAAACTCAAAAATACTAAGCATTATCATACCGGTATATAATGCGGAAAAGTATATTGTAGATTGCTTGAACTCAATTAAATTGCAAGAAATCGATTTAGAGGCCATTTGTGTAAATGATGGTTCTACAGATGGTTCAGAAACTATTATAAAAAACTACATGAGGGAAAATCCATTTGTAAAATATATTTATCAAGAAAATTCTGGAGCACCGGCAGCAAGGAATCGTGGATTACAAGAGGCACAAGGCGAGTACTGTATGTTTTTTGATGCAGATGATTTTTTATTACCATGTGCATTGGAAAAGTTAATAAATAAAATGGAAACTTCAAATTCTGATCTTGTAGTGGGAGATTATAATGAAGTTGATGAATATGGGAATTTGATTTCTGAAATCAAACAAAATTGTTTTGTTAGAGATGCTTCCGTGCACTGGTCATTTGCATTATGCCCGCCTCTTCCGGGAAATAAACTAATAAGAAAATCAATTCTTGATGAGTCTTCATTAAAATTTGAATCACTTAAAATAGGTCAAGATTTGAATTTTTATTTAAAACTAATAACAGTTGCTAAAAATATTGTTTTATTAAATGAGTCAGTTATGGGATACCGTATTGTAGAGGGGAGCATTAGCAGACAGTATTCATTGAAAATACTGGATATTTGTAACTCTATTGATAATGTAAAAGAATACTATGTTAAGAAAAATCTATACGAAGCATATCAAAAATATGTATCGGTAAGTGAATTAATAGCTTATCGTTCACAATTAGAGAAGGTAAAATTCTTTTCTGATGAAAAAGACGTTTTGAAATTATGTGGTGTTTTAAGAAAAAGAATAAATAAATGTACACAGCCAGATGAAATTTTGAATAAGGTTTACTTTAAGGAAAAAGTTAAGTGCTATTTAATTCTCATTAGGTATTTTGGATTGAGGAATGTCTATAAAAATAGATAAAAGTTGATTTTGAATGGAGTTAGATAAGATTTATGACTAAAATTGGTATTATTACGATTCCCAGAGCCGATAATTACGGTTCTGTACTACAAGCTTATGCTATACAACAATTTGTTAATGAAATAGAACCGAATAACGAACTAATAGATTATGTGGCTCCATTTCTTGTTGGCAGATATAAACTTTGGAACATAAAAAAGGATAATCTGCTAATATTTGCAAAATCATTTATTAGAAATTGTTTGATATACAATGGAAAAAAGCAGAAGAAAGAAAAATATGAAAAATTTAGAAAATTAATGAATTTTTCAAATCAAACAGTCTATTCTTCAGATCAAATAGGACAATATGATTTTTATATAACTGGTAGCGATCAGATATGGAATACTCGTATAACCAAGTCAAATTCGGCTTTTTTCCTGGATTTTGTTAGTGATTCGGAACGCAAAATTGCTTTTGCGGTTAGTATGGGGTATGCGGATCGTACTACTGATGAAATTGCTTTTTACCAAAAAATGCTAAGTTCATTTAAATGGATTAGTGTAAGAGAAATTAATGACGTTGAATTTGCAAAACAGTGTAATCTTGAGGGAAAAGTAGATTATATTATAGATCCTACGTTGCTTTTGCCTGAAAGCAAATGGTATGAGCTTCTTGAAAAAAAAATGATTAATGAAGATTACATATTGGTTTACTCGTTCGGTAGCGATGACAAAGTGAATGAGATCGCAACAAGATTGGCAGAGCAACATCATTTACCGGTCTATATTATTGCTGACGAGTGGAAAAAAATAGATTCTAATGGTTTTATCAATATACCTGGTGTGGGACCAAAAGATTTTATTAACTTAATTGCCAATGCAACCCATGTTGTTACGAACTCATTTCATGGGACAGCTTTTTCTGTTATTTTCAGAAAACAGTTTACTGTAGTTCCTTATAAAGGGACTGAAAATAGGGTGTTGTCTTTACTTAAAATTTTAAATCTAGAAGCAAGCATTTGTGAAAACGATATTTACAAAAAAATTGATTATTCTGCTGTAGATACGATTCTACAGCATGAGAGAATTAAAGCAAAGAGCTTCCTTCAAAATGCGATAGGAGAGGATTAAGAATGATACTTCATTTGATTGCGTATGAAAAATTCACGGAAGATTTTATAAAAAGAATTAATCATTTGTTTGATGAGTCAGAACACTTGTTTTTAGTTTTTGGGGAAAAACCAGAGGCTGACATAAAGAGCGTAAGTGCTAAAAATGTTGTGTACAGTAGGGATTTTTCAAATAGAGTGAGTTGTGGTTTGTTTTTGGTTAGAAAAATTTTAGCGGCAAATAAAGTGATAATACATGCAATGTTTTTGTCAGATATTTATTTGAGATTATTGCTACTCCTTCAGCCTATTGCAGGAAATAAGTATTTTTGGAATATATGGGGATATGATTTATACAATGCATATTGGGATCGTGAAAAGACGGCAAATAGAGAAAAACTGAGAATTCAATTTATAAGGAGGTTGAAAGCAGTTGGTTATATACCGGGAGATTATGAATTTCTGTGTAAACATTATATGACTGATGCTAAGTTTTATTTAGCGTCCTATTCATATGATTTTTTCACTCCGGAAGTGGATGTATCTGAAGAGGATAAACAAACGGTAAACATTTTGCTGGGAAACTCGGCAACGGAAGAGTGTCAATATGAAAAAGCAATTGATATGTTAGAAAATTATGTAGACAAACCTATTAAAGTAAAATGCGTTCTGTCTTATCCGAAAGAAAATCAAAAGTATAGAGAAAAAATTATTGAGTATGGACATAAGAAACTTGGGGATAAATTTATTCCATTGGTTGATTTTATGACTTACGAAAAATATACTGAATTGCTATCAGGTATTGATATCGCAATTTTTAATCATAACAGACAACAAGCATTGGGAAATATTGCAAGTTTGTTATATTTGGGGAAAAGGGTCTATATTAATCCTAAAAACGCTTGCAAGGGTTACTTTGAACAGATGGGAGCAAAAGTCTTTTCTACTGAAAATTTGTCAGAAACTGATATTTGCAAATCTGATTGTATAGAGCTTAAAGACATTAACAGAAAGGCAATTGATGAATTTTTCTCTGACGAACAATTTAAAGAAAGATGGAGAAAAATTTTTGATGAGAAATATTAATTATGAAAACTATTAAAAAATTTATAGGGTTTTCTCTTGGCCCAATTTTAGGTGCAATTTTTAGTGCTGTTTCTGTACCAATATGTACACATTATTTATTACCTAATGAGTATGGCAAAACTAGTATGTTCAATTTGTTATATACGATTTTGCTTATGGTTGCATATTTGGGTTTTGATCAGTCTTTTATAAGAGAATATCATGAATATGATAATAAAGGTAAGGTCCTTTTTAATTCCATGATAGTTCCAAGCTTTATTACTATTATTCTTATTCTGTTTGTAGCCCCATTTGCTTCAAGTATTTCTTATTTCTTATTTGAATCAGATCAGCATGTTGATGTTGTCTACTTGCTCTTGGGAGCTTTGCCTTTTTTGTTAGTGGAAAGATTTATACTTGTAAATCTTCGAATGGAAGAAAGAGCTATAGAATACTCTTTCTTTTCATTAATAGTAAAAGTTGTTGCTTTTGCATGCACATTATTCTTTCTGTTTAATATACGTCAGGACTTTTTAGCAATTGTATATAGTACAATCATTTCACATTATATTGGAGATGGTATATTAATTGTTCTATATCATAAGATGCTAAAGTTTAAAAAAGAGTATTTTGATTGGAACTTAGTAAGAAGAATGGCAAGTTATGCTTTACCACTAGTTCCAGCTACTGTTATTGGAACTATATTTAATGGGGAGGATAAGGTATTTATAAAATATTTTTCTGATTATAAAGAATTGGGTTATTATCAAGTATCTATGACACTTGCTAATATGGTATTGATATTACAACAGGCATTTTCTACATTTTGGACTCCAACTGTTTTTCGATGGAAAGCTGAAAATGTAGAAAATGAAAAATATGAGTTTGTACAAAAGGTTGTGAGCCTTTTTGCAAGTGCTTGTTTTATGGGGATTTTGTTAATTAAAAATATTCTTCCTGTACTATTAAGCGAAAAATATGAGAGTACTAAGTATATTTTACCTTTTTTACTATTTTATCCAGTAATGTCGATGATAGTTTCTACAACAGTATCTGGTATAGATTTCGCAAGAAAAACAAAATATACACTTTATTTTTCAATGGCTGTCACAGCGTTGAATTTTGCACTCAATCTTCTTCTTGTTCCGATGTTAGGAGCATCGGGAGCAGCAATTGCAACAGGATTATCTCATGTATTTTATTTTTGGGTAAGAACTTTATATTCACGAAAGTTGTGGTTTGATTTTGACATTTCGCATTTTATAAAGATGACTTTTTTGTTGACATTTTCCGCACTTATAAATTCGTTAACATTTCTTAGTCAGCCAATTGTTTATATGATAGATGTAGTCGTGATTTTTACAGGAATAATAATATACAAGGAAACTATTTTTAAAGTATATGAGATGGTTACTAAAGGAATTAGAGGGAGGATGAATCGTGATAAAAAAGTTCCTGAAAAATAGAATATTGTCGTCAACAGGAATTCCAGTGGATTGGATTAAATATTATTATAATCAAGCTAAACGATTTTATAATAATTCTTCGGCATCGCTTAATGAAGATAATATTGAATGGATAGTTACCAAGATTAAAGTATTAACACATGAATTGGATAAGGGACTTCATATGCCAGAACCACGAAAGGGGTTTGGGCGAGAAAAGGCAAAAACGCTGGTTTCATATTTAAAAAAATATTTGAATTTTAAAAATTTAGACTATGAATATTATGCTTATTTAGATGCCGTCGAAGTTTTACAAAAATATTGTGCATCTGCGGAGCAATATGACTTAGATATTAGCTTTATAAATTTAAATGATTTTGTTGTTGATTATACAAAAGTGCATAACAGGTTAGATCAAACCGGAAATTACTATTATGATGAAAATATACAAAACTTTAATTTTAAGAATTTTGCATTAAGTAGGCATAGTATTAGATTTTTTAAAGAGGAGTATAAGGTTAGCCAAGCTGATTTTGAAAAAGCCGTAGAAATTGCAAGAATGAGTCCGTCAGCTTGTAATAGACAATCAGCAAGGGTCATGCTTCTTAATGATAAAGAGCTTGCAAATAAAGTTCTTGAAATTCAGGGAGGAGCGAAAGGCTTTAAAAACGCAAATAATTGTATTTTAGTAATGGCGGATTTAAATAGTTATTGGTATGACGGAGAGATGAATACTGCCTTTATAGATGCCGGTATATTTACGATGAATTTGATATATTCATTAAAATATTATGGGATAGATAGCTGCCCTTTAATTTGGGACGATAACACATATCGTCGAACTTCACTAGACGAAGTATTGGATATTCCCCCAAATTATTTCATCATATGTGTATTAGCTGTGGGAGAAGCTGATACAAATGCAAAAACTCTTTTTTCTCCCAGAAAAGATACAAATAATATTATTTTGAATGTAAGGAGAAAATAATAATGATACATTTTAACGTACCGCCTTTAACAGGCAAAGAATTTGATTATATGCATGAGGCTGTAGAGAATCATAAAATATGCGGCGATGGCCCATTCACCAAAAGATGCGATGAATGGATGCAAAACAGGTTCCACGCAGATAAAGTTATGCTTACAACAAGTGGATCTACAGCACTTGATATGGCCGCATTGCTTTGTGGTCTTAAAGAGGGAGATGAAGTTATTCTTCCTTCATTTACTTTTTCGTCAACAGCTAATTCGTTCGTTCTTGCCGGAGCACGTTTAGTATTTGTTGATATTCGTCCTGACACTATGAATATTGATGAAACTAAAATTGAGGCTGCGATTACTGACAAAACAAAAGTGATTTGCCCTATGCATTATGCTGGAGTTGCATGTGAAATGGATACAATCATGGAAATTGCAAAAAAGCATAATTTGTTAGTTGTAGAAGATGCTGCACAGGGTGTGATGTCTACATATAAAGGAAAAGCATTAGGTACTATCGGCGACTTTGGCTGTTATTCATTCCATGAGACCAAAAATTACTCTATGGGAGAAGGCGGTGCTATCGTAATTAATAACCCTGAATACATTGAAAAAGCAGAAATACTTAGAGAAAAAGGAACTAATAGGTCCCAATTTTTCCGTGGACAAGTTGCAAAATATAATTGGGTTGATTTTGGGGATTCTTATTTGCAGTCAGATCTGAATGCAGCATATCTTTGGGCTCAATTGGAAATGGCAGACGAAATAAATGATAATCGTTTAGCTACGTGGAATGCCTATTACAAAGCATTTAAACCTTTAGAGGAAAAAGGAATTATTACTCTTCCTACGATTCCGGATGGATGCGTACATAATGCACATATGTTCTATATTAAGTGTAAAGACTTAGAAACAAGACAGAACTTCATAAAGTTTATGAAAGAAAATGATATTTTGTGTGTGTTTCATTATGTTCCTCTTCATTCTGCACCTGCGGGAGAAAAATTTGGACGTTTTAATGGAAAAGACGAACATACTTCAGCAGATAGTGATAGATTAGTAAGACTTCCAATGTATTATAATATTGATAAATGTGATTTGGAGAAGGTAATCAATAAGGTTTTAGAGTTCTTCTCGTAAACGCTTTATAGCCGGATTAAGATTTGATGTCATGTATGAGCTGTTTTGCATAGCGGGCAGCCTGCATGATATTTTTGCAGGACGTATTATAGACCTGTTAGCTGTATTTGCACTTTTAGCAGGAACAGCAACCACATTTAGTGTTGCAACACCTCTTATGGCAACAATTATCGGAGATGTGTTCCATATATCGCTTAGCAGAACAGCAATCAATATCATTATCCTTATAATTACATGTATAGTTTATACATACTCATTATTACATGGATTTAAGGGAATCAGCATTTTGGCAAAAGTCTGTATCTATTTCTTCTTTGGACTGCTTGCTATTGTACTGCTGTTTGGCGGTGAAACAAGATATATTCTTGAGACCGGATTGTCATCTCTTGGCACTATGGTGCAGAATTTTATAGGATTATCTACGTATACCGATCCATTACGTAAAACCAACTTCCCACCGGACTGGACCATATATTACTGGGCTTACTGGATGGTATGGTGTGTAGCAGCTCCTTTCTTTATTGGAAATATATCAAGAGGAAGAACTATCAGACAGACAATTCTTGGAGGATATGGATTTGGTGTTGGCTCTACGATCATCAGCTTTATCATCTTAGGTAACTATTCAATGGGAAAACAGATGTCAGGAGCAGCAGATTTTATTGCGCAGTACAACAAGAGTGGTGATTTATATGAGTTGATAGTTACTATTCTTAAGACATTGCCATGTGCACCTTTGATAATGATAATAGTTTTAGTGACAATGATTGCTTTTTATGCTACATCATTTGATTCTATTGCTTTAACTGTATCATGTTACAGCTATAGGAAATTAGGTGAGGATGAGCAGCCACACAAACTCATTCAGCTGATGTGGTGCATACTGCTTATACTTTTACCAATTGCTCTGTTATTTGCTGAGAGCTCTATGAGTAACTTGCAGTCTGTAAGTATAGTTGCTGCATTTCCGATAGGCATAGTTATTGTTTTGATAACAATCAGTTTTATGAAGGATGCGAAGAAATATATGGGTGAATTAAAGAACAAGCAGAAATAAATAAAATAGTGCAATATATATGTGAAGGAATGCTTCGCTACGTGGTAGTAGGAGCATTCTTTTTTTGTGAAAAATAAATTTTATATTGACAATGCGTACATGAAATATTACTATAGATACGTTCATGAAAATAGCTATTTCAAATAATACGAACAAACAAAGGATATCAATATGAATAAACAAAGATATTTGAAGAAAAGCATAAGTGTCTTAGTGTTTACAATTCCAGCACTTATTCCGTTATTTGTGTTTTGGGTATATCCAATTTGCAGATCAGTGTGGATTAGCTTCACGGATTGGGATTATATGACACCCACGTATCATTTTGTATTTTTAAAAAATTATATATCATTGTTTAAAGATACAAGATTTTATGAAGCTTTATTAAATACATTTATTTTTACAATAGGAACGCTCGTGCCAACAATAGCGATAGGACTTGTACTTGCGGTATTTCTACAAAAACCATTTCCAGGGAGCGGAATTATAAAATTTGTTTTCTTTTCACCCTGGATTACGCCTACGGTTGCCATATCAATTGTGTGGACATGGATTTTTCAACCGGACAAAGGTTTGGCGAATTTGGTATTATCTTTCTTTGGATTGCCCGGTTTGAAATGGATTAGTAGTTCGCAGACAGCAATGCTGTCCGTAATAATAGTTACGGTCTGGAAGAGTATAGGATATGCAATGATTTTTTATTTGTCTGCTTTGGAAAAAGTACCTGAAGCATTGTATGAAGCATGTGCACTTGATGGTGGCGGTAAATGGCATAAATTTAAATACATTACAATTCCAAATATTTCACCAACTACGTTCTTTTTGATGATCATTACTATGGTTAATTCGCTTCGGGCATATGACCAGATTCAAATTTTGACACAGGGTGGACCGAGTGGAAGCACCAGAACGCTATTGTATATGTACTATCAATTAGGATTTGAGGAATATAATATGGGGCAGGCAACAGCTGTTGCAGTTGTCATGATTATAATTACGGTTTTACTTTCAACGATTCAGTTTTACGGATCTAAGAAATGGGTGAATTATTAGGAGCGTGTTTATGGTTAAGAAATATACAGTAATAGATCGGATAGATGCAATTGTAAAATGGATTATATTGATTATAGTCGGAGTTTTTACTGCATTTCCTTTTTTTTGGATGGTAGTCAGCGCATTTAAAACAAAAGAGGAAATAATGGATACGAATAGATTTTTGCCACAAAGTTTACATTGGGAAAATTTTATAAGTGTCTTATTTAATTCTCCAATACCAAGATATATTTTTAATAGTTTATTTATATCATTAGCAGTTGTATTTATTCAGATAATAACAGGAGCTTTAATCGCATATGCAATTGTGTTTATGAAATTTAAGGGGCGAAGCATTTTATTTGGAATAATCATGGTGACATATATGTTGCCTACAGCTGCAACTTATATTCCAAGTTATATAATCCTGGCAAATCATCATTTACTTAATACATATATGGGATTGATTATTTCAAGCTCAGTTAGTATTTTTGGTATCTTTTTATTGCGACAGGCATTTATGCAGGTGCCGAATGCGATGGTTGAGGCGGCACAGATTGATGGAGCTTCACATTTTAGAATATTACACTTGGTTGTATTTCCGATGACTAAATCATCTTTTATTACATTTGGATTAATGAGCTTTATTGCTTCGTATAATAATTATATGTGGCCGTCTTTAATAACTAATGATTCTGATAAATATATGGTATCACAAGGGTTGAGGAGTTTTTTTATTGAAGGTGGTGCGTACGGAACAGAGTGGTCACTTGTTATGGCTGCGAGTGCAGTGATTGTAATACCATTGTTGATTATGTTTGCTTTTGCACAAAAATGGTTTATTAATGGTATAGGTGGAGATACTGGAGTTAAAGGGTAGAAAGGATAAATAGAAATGAATAAAAAGTTTATAGGTATATTAATGACAACAGCAATGTTAACAACTTCTTTTACAGGTTGTGGTACAGATAATATTGCGTCAGGGATTAATCAGACACAAAAAGATGAGGATATGAAAGGAAAAACAGAAGTTGATTTTTGGTATTCGGGCGGAAAAACAGCGGTTAAAGTGGTTCAGGATATTGTTGATGATTATAATAAGTCTCAAGATACTTACTTTGTGAAAACAGTTACCCAGGCGGATTATTCTGAAACTTATGAAAAATTACAGGCTGCTATTGCAGGAAATGTTGCTCCGGATGTTGTTTTATTGGAAAGTGATTCAGCTAGAGGATTATCAGATAAAAATCTTGTGGTTGATCTTTCAGAAAAAATGAAGAAAGATAATGATTTTAATGAAGATGATTATGTTTCAACATTTTTTGAACAGGGTAAAGATGATAATGACAAAATGTTTGGAATTCCAGCATATGGAACAACTCAGGTACTATACTATAATAAAAATGCGTTTAATAAAGCAGGAATTGATCCGAATAACATAAAAACATGGCAGGATTTAGCACAGGCGGCATCAAAGATAAAAAACGATGGAGAATATACATATGGTTGGGAACCTATGTGGGGAGCGGATAATTTAATTGATGCATCATTATCAAATGGTGGAACCATATTCAGCGAGGATGGAAAAAAAGTAACTATAAATTCCAAAGAATGGGTAGAAGTATGGAGCAATTTTGAAAAATGGATACATGACGATAAGACTATGGCTATTCATTCAGGTGGTCAGGGATGGGAATACTGGTATAAGACAATTGATGATGTTATTCAAAATAAAGCAGGTGGTTACACTGGGTCATCAGGAGATCAGGCAGATTTAGATTTTTCTATTGTAGGAGCAATTGAGCAGCCTTCGTGGAAGGATGGAACTGAATCAAAGCCGGTAGCAAGGGCTCTGATGTTAAGTGTACTGACAAAGTCTTCAGAGGAAAAACAGGCTGGAGCATATGATTTTATGAAGTATTTTACCAATGTTAAGAGTCAGGCAAAATGGTCTATGTCAACTGGTTATGTTCCAGTGAATAAGGGTGTACTTGATGATGATGATTATATGAAGTATACTCAGGAAAACCCACAAGCACTTGTTCCGTATACTCAGGCAGAACATGGTTCTATTTATCCATATGATCCGACAAATGGTGCTGTAAAAGATGCATTAAGAATTGCAGCTGATAAAGTAGAAATAGATGGTTCCTCTGCAAAGGACGCATTGGATGAAGCGCAGAAAACCGCACAGAAAGCGTTGGATGAGGCATTAGAAAAATAAATGAAAAAAGAAGTTGAGTATGTAATAGATAAAAATTTAAATACAATACAGACGGTATCTTTTAGGGTACCGTCTTTTTGCAAAGGGCTTTACATAAAACATAATGTGCCACAAGAACTTTCATTGATGTTTACAGTGGTTGTTACAGATGTAAAAAATAATGTACGCCTTCAAAAGCAACTAGGGTATAGTGAATCGGTTCTTAGTATTGGAGAAAATTATGATACAACTACAATTGGTGGAGTACCTGGAAAGATAGATAGTGGAATTTGGAAATTTAATATATACTTTTCGGCAGATTATATTAGAGATTATATTAAAGATCATGTGGTTAAAGTGAAGTTTGAAATTTCTGATGATCAAGTAACTATTAGTGAAAATGTTGGAAGCAGAATATGGGTTGATGAGAGTTTTAAATATAGTAATTACAATAATGATGAATTATATAAATCCGGTTCAAGGTGGTACAAAGGAGATTTCCATGCGCATACAAGATTGTCAGATGGGAAAGAGTCTCCTGATGAGGTGACAAAAAAAGCAAAATATATGAATTTGGATTTTTATACAGCAACAGAGCATAATTTGCTACATACTGGTTGGGCTGCAACAGATGTCCTTATATTGCCCGGAGTTGAAATCACTACAGGTGTTGGCCACGCTAATATTTTCAGTGTAGCACAAAGACCGGATTTTCTAGATGATGTATTGAAGTATGGATGTAATCCGAAAGAAGCTATAAAGATATGGAAAAAAATTACAAGATGGTGTAAAGATAATAAGGCATTGCTTAGTATAAATCATCCGTTTTTGTATAAATGGAAGTGGGTGTTTGATGATATATCATTGGGTGATGTGTCAGCACTTGAAATTATAAATGATCCCACTTATGAATCGGTAAAAGAAGCATGTGCAAAAGAAGCAAATGAATTATCTGTAAAATTAGCTGATTTATTGTGGGATGATGGATATAGGATATGTGCAATTGGAGGAAGTGATTCGCATAATAAAATAAATGAATTTTATGATGGAGCATGTGAAGCATCTATTGCAGGAGATCCTGCTACGTGGTTATATATGAATAATTTAACAGCAAATAATATATATCAGGCAATTAGCAGGTGCAGAGCATGTATTACAAGGTATATTGATCAATTGGATATTGAACTGTATGCAGGGAAAAAAGAAATATATCCTGGAGATATGGTTGAAGATATAGCGTCATTTAGTTGGAAGATTAAAATAAAGATTTCAAAATATATTCCGAAGCTGTTTTATGTACAGAATAATGTTAAATATCCATTAATTTTAAGACAAATTGAAGCTGATATATATGAAGGAGAAGGTCGTATTGTATTTACAAAATCAGAATATAATTGGATAAGATTTGGTGCTGTGGGAGAGAATGGGGAATTTTTAATGTATACAAATCCAATTACAAAGGGAAAAAAGAAACATTTATTATCTACATTTGGTGAGGCGAAAAATAAGCTAAAAAATATGCAGAACCCTAACTTTTAAAAATAATGATATTGCTATTAACTTGTATAGAATATATAATATTTATATGAAAGTGATCCAAAAGAACCAGAAATCCTGGAAAATTAATTTTTATGAGGTATTTTATTATGAAGTATAAAAAAATGTTATGTAGCATGGTTTTAGCAATGGCGTTTATGGGAACTAAGCAAGGTGTTATGGCTAGCGATAATACAGTTGTTGTAGAAAATTTGACACAACAGGAAAATTTAGAGGGTGTAACGGATTTTTTAAATACGTCAGTTTCAAATGAGACAGTTGTACGTTCAAATAATAATAATGGAAAATGGATTCAGAATAGTACTGGCTGGTGGTATAGATATGCTGATGGAACATACCCAAAGAATGGCTGGGCAACGATAGACGGGGGAAAGTATCATTTTAATGCAAGCGGTTATATGCAGACCGGCTGGATAAAGGACAATGGAAAGTGGTATTATCTTGAAAGTAGTGGAAGAATGGCTGCAAACAAGTGGATAAGTAATACATATTATGTAGGCACAGATGGAAGCATGGCTGTGAACAGATGGATTGATAATATCTATTATGTGAAGTCGAATGGAAAAAAAGCCATCAGTGAATGGGTAGATAATGGAAAATACTATGTAGATGCAAATGGAAAATGGGTGCAAAACAAAACAAATGGAAAATGGATTCAGAATAGTACTGGCTGGTGGTATAGATATGCTGATGGAA